>Ga0209403_10000136_pt1 | contig 115375 bp, 88 predicted proteins | sample ArcticOcean_MG_C_8_FD_187440 | JGI IMG/M metagenome (GOLD analysis project Ga0209403, IMG submission 187440) | Marine microbial communities from western Arctic Ocean - ArcticOcean_MG_CB11_86 (SPAdes) (version 2) | ecosystem: Environmental > Aquatic > Marine > Oceanic | place: Arctic Ocean...
GGGTACGGAGTGCTCAGCGCCTCAGTTAGGCGTTTATTCTTGAGGCACAATGGACTGGCTCGCATCCCTTAGGGCTATTTCGGCAGTCAGGTTAGCGATGAAGATGTCAAGGTCCATTCCGTTGGCCTGACTTCCTGAACGGTCTCGGACGCTGACTGTCCGGTTCTCGGCCTCATCATCACCAACCACCACCATGTAAGCCGGCTGCATCTTTCGGTGCGTCCGAATCTTCTTGCCGATGGTAGAATCGGAGTCGTCAAGTTCGACCCTCACTCCTGCCTCTCGGAGTGCACTCGCAACCTCTTCAGCGTACTCCTTGTGCTTCTCTGAAATCGTAATGATGTGCGCCTGTGTAGGCGTCAACCAGGTAGGGAACTTCCCGGCGAAGTGCTCAATCAGCACACCCACGAACCGCTCCATGCTGCCAAATGGTGCTCGGTGAATCATCACCGGCTGATGCTTCTCGCCGTCGCTTCCGACATACTCTAGCCCAAACCTTTCTGGAAGGTTGTAGTCGACCTGCACAGTACCCAACTGCCATTCCCGACCGAGAACATCTGTCACAACGAAGTCAATCTTTGGGCCATAGAAGGCGGCCTCGCCCTCTTCAGTGGTAAATGGGATTCCGAGAGATTCGGTTGCACTAACGCACGCGGCTTCCGCTTTTTCCCACGCTTTGGCATCACCCACATATTTGTCGGAGGATGAATCTCGTAGCCCGACCCGCACGCGATAGTCATCCATTCCAAGAGTCCCGAAGATAATCTCGACCAACTCGATGCAACCCAAGACCTCGTCAGCAATCTGTTCCTCGGTCACGAACAGGTGCGCATCATCCTGAGTAAAACCACGGACGCGGGTCATTCCAGAAATCTCACCCGACTGCTCCCATCGATAGACGGTACCGAACTCGGCCAGTCTCAAGGGAAGGTCACGGTAGGAGCGGGGTTGGGAGGAGAAGATGCGGATGTGGTGGGGGCAGTTCATCGGCTTGAGGAGGTAGCCGTCTATATCACCCTCATTCATCAGGTTCGAGAGGTCTGAGCAGGAGCACCCTTCGTCAGCCAACTTGGCCATCAAGTCCCTTGCCACGAGCGGCGGATACTGGCTCTCCTGGTAGTACGGGAAGTGGCCGCTGGTGCGATAGAGGTCCAATTTTCCGATGTGTGGGGTGAACACCTGATGGTAGCCCTGCCTTCGCAAATGCTCGGAGATGAAGTCCTGTAACTCCTGGCGAACCACGCTTCCTCGGGGGGTCCAGAGAACCAACCCCTGGCCGACCATCTCGTCGACATGGAAGAGTTGGAGGTCTTTGCCTAACTTCCGATGATCCCTCTGTCCTGCCTCCCGAAGAAGGGTCTGGCGGGCTTGCAAATCCTGCTTGTTGCCGTAGCACATTCCGTAGATGCGGACCAGTTGTTCGCGGTCGGAGTCTGCTCTCCAGAAGGCGGTTGAGGTGGAAGTCAGTTTGAACCACCGAAGGGCAGCGGTTGAGGGCACGTGGGGACCTCTGCAGAGGTCGACAAAGTCGCCTTGGCGGTAGACGGTTGAGCCTTCAACGTCGGAGCCGCGGGTGGTTGGGCCGGTACTTGCGCCCGACTCAGCGCCTGAATCCTCGAGTTTTTCGTCGATGATTTCGATTTTGAATGGGTTGTCGGCAAACATGTCACGTAGAGCTTGGGTGGAATGTTCTTCCCGGGTGACGGGGAGGTTTTGTTTGACCAGTTGCTTCATCAGTTTCTCAATGGCGCGCAGTTCCTCCTCGCCGAGCGGCTCCATGTGGAAGTCGTAGTAGAAGCCGTGTTCAATCGGTGGGCCGATTGTCGGCTTGGCATCGGGGTGGAGTTGGGTGACCGCTTGGGCGAGCAGGTGGGCGCATGAGTGGCGCAGGATGTAGAGGCCCTCCTCGCTGTTTGGGTCGATTGGGGAGATTGTACATGGTGCCGAAATTGGGGTTGCAAGGTCGACCTCGACTCCGTCAATGAGTGCAGCCACCGAGCCTTTTCCGATGGCGTCTCGCAGGACTTCTCCGGCTGAAACTCCCGGTGCTATGTCGTGGACTGAGCCATCTGGCAATGTGACCGCAACCGTTGACAAACGCTCTCCTCCGGCCCCTGTGGGGCCGCGGGGCGCATATCAAGCAAACCCAACAGCAGCGGCGCAGGATGTTGAATCAAGCGAGTATTCGTCGCCGGACAAAGAGACTATTCAAGCGAGTAGCCGCTCAATGATGTCGTCCTTCTTGCCTTCAGAATCGACGCCTCGCCCTTCAGCGAGTTCAACCAAATCAGCCTTCTTCATCTTGTTGAGCGCTCCCTTGGTCGGCAATTGAGGAATCATCGCAGGTGCTTGCTGACCCCGCTCCCAGCCAACCTCATCGAAATTCTCTTCGGGCTCGGGTGGTGCATTGTCCCCTTCAAACACACTCGCTTCCTCACTCCACTCATCACCGAACGAAGAATCCCACTCGTCAATCTGTAGAGATGGGGGGGCGGGGGCGGCGGCATCGGAAGCTACCGGAGCAGGTGTGGAAGAGCCGAACGCGTCCTCACTATCGGGCACCAAAGTAGGAGGTGTCGGAGGCACATTTGGCAGACTCTCGTCGGCGGGCGGCGGGGTCGGCGGAGTGCCTAATGAATCGAGCGGCGGTAACTGGGAAGTGACGGTAGGCGGTGCCATCGAAGAGTCAAGTGAGGGTCCAGATGGGCCATCTTCAGGTGGTCCGCCCGGCGGCATCGGAGGTGCTGATGGAGGCATTGGGCCGGGGCCACTCGGAGGCACATCCATCGGAGGACCGCCGGAAGGCATCGGAGGTGCTGATGGAGGCATAGGTCCGGGGCCACTCGGAGGCATTGGACCGGGTCCCATTGGTGGGCCTCCCATCGGTGGACCACCCATCGGAGGCATTGGACCGGGACCGCCCGGAGGCATTGGACCGGGACCGCTCGGAGGCATTGGGCCGGGACCGCTCGGAGGCATTGGACCAGGACCACCCATCGGAGGCATCGGGCCGGGACCACTCGGAGGCATAGGACCGGGACCGCTAGGCGGTTCGGGCTCTGGCTCAGAAATCGGAAGCCCCGCAAGTAACGGGTCAGGTGTTGGCTCCGACATCGGCGGACCGGCTGGAGCGGATAGGTCCGGCATCGGCGGACCGGCTGGAGTGGTTAGGTCAGGAATCGGTGGGCCACTTGGCTCGGGCTCTGGATCGGGCACGGAAACCGGGGGCCCCGCAAGCAACGGGTCAGGTGTTGGCTCCGACATCGGCGGACCGGCTGGAGCGGATAGGTCCGGCATCGGAGGACCGGCTGGAGCGGTTAGGTCCGGCATGGGTGGACCACTTGGTTCGGCCTCGGGCCCAGGCATCGGTGGACCGCCGAGTAATAGGTCGGAAGATGGCTCAAGAGCAGGCTCGGGAGTCGGCTCAGGAGCGGGCTCTGGAACTGAGAACACGATCTCGGGTTCGGGCTCAGGCTCAGGCGTAGGTTCTGGGAGTGAAATCACTATCTCGGGTTCGGGCTCTGGCTCGGGCTGAACCTCGGCTGCGGCGAGTTCTTCGCGCAACTGGACCATGGCATCCATCTCGCTCTTGAAAGCCTCATCAATGGAGGAAGCCAACTTGTCTGCCTTACTTGCCATACGCACGCCGGGCTTTGGAATGTGGGAACAGTCTTGAATGCGTTGGCCGCACGACCACCCCAAAACCACCCGGGAGTCTTGATGTAGTTACCCTTGCGTGGCCCGTTCCGTGGTCACAATCGGTGTGCTCGTCAACCCTGACGCTGGGCTGGGAGGTAGGCTCGGATTCAAGGGCAGTGATGGCCGGGCAGAAGAGGCGAGAAATGCTGGTGCGGAGGACCGTTCTGGGCCGCGAATGACCGCCACTTTGGAACACCTTGAAAATTTGGGATTCGGCGATGCGGAGTTCATCACTTGTGAAGGGCGGATGGGAAGCGACTGGTTTCCCGAATCACTCACACCCACGAACTCGATTCCTGGTGCTGACCCAAGTTCAGCCACTGACACTGCGAACGCCATTGGTGAATTTCTCAAAATAGGGGTTGACCTCATCCTCTACTCGGGTGGAGATGGTACCACCCGCGACATTGTTGCTGCTCTAACTACTGCCGACCAAACTGAAATTCCATTGGTTGGAGTCCCTGCAGGAGTCAAGATGCACAGCGGTTGCTTCGCGGCGAATACCAACGCTGCGGCGGAAGTCGTTCACGCTTGGCTGCTGGGTGACCTGCTGCTGGGCACGACTGAGGTGATGGACCTCGACGAGGATGCTTACCGGGCTGGGGAATGGAAAGTTCGGCTATTTGCTGAGGTGAAAACACCCTCCTCGCCACGCTGGATGCAGGGCTCCAAAACGAGGGTCGAAGCGGCTGACGAATCAGACCTCTTGGAGGGTATGGCTCGACACCTTGGGGAGATGATGGAGGAGGAGCCCGAACTACTCATTATTTGGGGCTCAGGTGGGACACTGCGAACCATGGCAGCGGAATTGGGGTTGGCCAAAACGGTGCTTGGAATCGATGTCATGCAGGGCGGAAAAATCGTCGCATCAGATGTCACCGAAAAGAGCCTTCTCGAACTGCTAGATGGGCACACTGGTGGAACTGGCGGAACTGGTAGCGCGGGCGGCATAGGCGGCACAGTCGGCACTGGCGGCACTGGTGAAACTGGTGGCACTGGCGAGGCGCGAATCCTACTCTCCCCCATGGGCGGTCAAGGCTTTTTGATTGGGCGGGGTAACCTCCAGATATCTCCTGCAGTCATCCGTCGTGTCGGAATTGACGGCGTGCTTGGAATCGGTACTCCGGCGAAACTTCTCACTATGCGAGCGCTGCGAATTGACTCTGGTGATGAGGCGCTCGATGAGGAATTCAAATTGAAAAAATACCTAAAGGTTCTGCAAGGATATCGGACGACCCGATTAGTGAAAGTCGCTCAAGATTGACTCCGTTGTGCCCGTTGTGAGGAATACTGTCACAACCGCTTGAAGGCCGCTTCGACAAGCCCGAGGAACGGCGGACTTGGCCGGTTCGGTCGACTCTTGAACTCGGGATGATATTGAGTACCGAAGTAGTAAGGATGGTCAGCGAGTTCGATGATTTCCATTCGCTGCGCCTCGGTGTCCTTACCGACAAATCGGAGGCCTGCTGTCTCCAAGTCGGCAATCATGTCGGGATTAACCTCGTACCTGTGGCGATGACGTTCGTGGATTTCCTTGGCGCCGCCGTATAGCCGGAAGGCGTGACAATCCTCGGTCTGCAAGTTGGTTTGTCGACTGCCCAAACGCATCGTGCCACCCATGTGAGTCTTGCTGCCTTCTGGCATGAAAATCACCGTGGGGTGTGGAGTCTTGTCATCGAATTCTGTGCTGTTCGCTCCCTCAAGTCCCAACACATTGCGAGCGAACTCAATCACTGCGACCTGAAGTCCGAGGCAGATTCCAAGATATGGAACACCATTCTCACGGGCATATTTGGCGGCTAGAATCTTCCCTTCGATTCCACGGATTCCAAATCCGCCCGGAACTAAAACGCCGTGTGCGTTCTTCAGTGAAGCCCACGATTCAGAATATTGCTCTGGATTTTCTGCTTCAAATCCAGCCTCAAGTGAAGCCGCTTCAACCCAAGAAATCTCCATCTTCGCGCCCACCTTGTAGGCGGAGTGTTGCAGCGCTTTGATGACGCTCAGATAGGAGTCGGTAAGTCCGGTGTACTTGCCTACCATCGCAATATTGACTGTCTTCTCAAGAGAGTCTACTCTCTCGGCCATCGCAACCCATTCATCATACAAAGGCCGAGACTCTGGAATCTCAAGATTGAGTTTGTCTGCAATCATCTCGGTTACACCCTGATCATTCAGCATCAATGGAACACGGTAGATATTCGATACATCGTGAGCGCCCAAAACATGGCTCGGCTCGACATGGCAGAAGAGGGCGAGTTTCTCCTTGGTGTCAGGAAGCAACGGCTCTTCAGCACGGCAGACGAGGAAGTCGGGGGTAAGCCCGGCGGCTCGCAACTCCTTGACCGTGTGTTGCGTCGGTTTCGTCTTTTGTTCGCCAACCACACCAATCACCGGCACTAGGCTGACATGCACCAGCACGAAATTTTCCTTGCCGACTCTGAACTGAAATTGCCTCAACGCTTCGACGAAAGGGGCGCTCTCTATGTCGCCAACTGTGCCACCTAACTCGACAATACAGATATCCGGCTCAGCTCCGTTTCCGTCGACCGGTACTGCCGCCACCCGCTCCATCCAATCCTGGATTTCATCCGTGATGTGGGGAACCACCTGCACGGTTTTGCCCAGATAGTCGCCTCTGCGTTCCGCCTCTATGACAGCGGAGTAGACTTTGCCTGTAGTGAGATTGTTATCGCGCGTGAGTCTGATATCGAGGAACCGCTCGTAATTGCCGAGGTCGAGGTCGACTTCGCCACCATCATCGAGAACGAAGACCTCGCCATGTTCGAAGGGACTCATGGTCCCTGCATCGATATTCAGGTAGGGGTCGATTTTGATTGCTGAGACTCGATATCCAAGCGATTTCATCAGCACTCCGATACTACTCGCTGTGACTCCTTTGCCTAGGCCTGAGAGGACCCCTCCGCTGACTACAATGAACCTCATATCACTCAACGGGATATGTACCCCTCATGCATAGTCTATCAAGGTTGAGGCGATAAGAAGCGGAGAAAAGCCTGCTTGCCTCCGGCGAGCGTTTGAAAGGCCGCCTTGGGTACAGCCGGCTAATGGCGTCACACAACGGCTCCCGAATCCTAGTGACAGGAGCGCTTGGCCAAATTGGCACCGAACTCGTAGCCGCTCTGCGAGAGCGTCACGGGGCGGAGGCTGTGCTCGCATCCGACATCAGAGAAATCCCCGGCCACCCTGTCATTTCGGGAGGCCCGTTTGCAATCGGAGATGTCTTGGATTGGGCAGCGATGGAGAATCTTGTCGTCGATGAAAATATAGGCACAGTCTACCATTTAGCAGCACTTCTCTCAGCGACTGGCGAGAAGAATCCCGGCCTCTGCCAAGAGGTCAATATCGGCGGGACGGTCAATGTTCTCGAACTCGCTCGCGTCTATCACCTTCGGGTTTTTGCACCCTCATCAATCGCAGTCTTCGGACCAGATTGCCCGCCTCTGGCACCACAGAAAACCCCTCTGAATCCAACCACGATGTACGGCATCACAAAAGTTGCTGGCGAACTGATGGCAGACTACTACCACGCGGTCCACGGCGTCGATGTGCGCGGAATTCGCTATCCCGGACTTATCTCTTGGAAGGCGCCTCCGGGTGGGGGAACCACCGACTATGCGGTCGAGATTTTCCACGACGCCATCGAAACCGGCACCTACTCCTGCTTCGTGAGCGCCGAAACGAAACTTCCGATGATGTACATGGAAGACGCCATCCGTGCCACCCTAGAACTGATGGACGCTCCCGCTGACTCCCTCGGTACCGCCCGCTCCGGCTACAACCTCTCTGGGTGTTCCTTTAGCGCGGGGGAATTGGCCTCCGCGATAGCCGCAAGAATTTCTGGTTTTGATTGCACTTTTGAACCAGATGAAAGGCAGGAATATGCTGACTCTTGGCCCGACGAGGTCGATGATTCGGCGGCGAGGCAAGATTGGGCGTGGGAAGCCCGGTTTGGATTGGAGGATTTGGTTGACGAGATGTTAACCAATTTGGATATTGAACTGGCACGCGCCCGCGAAGCGGCCACCCAAAACAGACAGAAGGCATGAGGTGAAAAAATGGGGAAAATAGACCGATTTTACGGAGTGAAATTGAGTACTGCTGCGAACATCGCGATTTTGCTACTCGTGAGCGTCTTGGCACTGATTCATCTGAAGTCCGTCATTCAGCCTTTCGTGGTCGCAGTCCTGCTTTTCTTCCTCATTTATCCCCCTGCACAGTGGCTTGAGAAGCGCTATGGCCACCCTTTAATGGCGTACGGAATTCTGGTTTTTCTGACCGTTGGATTCATCTTTTTGGCAGCGGTTCTGCTCTATGCAAATCTGCAGTCATTTTCCGACCAAGTGCCTCAACTGACCGACCAGTTCCACGAGAAGGTCGCCTGGCTTGAGGGGCTGAGCCTGCTGGGCTACTCAATCGAATTGGGCACTGTTGTGGACCAGTTCGGAGTCGAGTCCATTGAATCGATTTCGAAGAGTTTTCTCGGCTCGTTGGCAAGTTTCACCGGAGGAGTTGTGACAACCCTAATCTTCTTGATTTTCATCATCCTTGAGGCTGAGTCGCTGCCCAACCGGCTGCGGGCTGCCTACCCTGACCAAGTTGCCAGACTTGAGAAAATTGCTGAGGGGTCCGGCGAGAGTGTGACCACCTATGTCATGACGCGCGCTTCTGTCGCGTTCGGACAATCGGTGGTGGTCGCAATCATCCTCTTCCTGTTCAATATTCCTGGATGGTTTCTGTGGGCGTGCATAGCCTTCCTCCTCGACTTCGTCCCCTACATCGGCGGGCTAATTGCCACCCTCCCCCCGATTATTCTTGGCTTCGTACTGTTCGAGCCTTCCACCCTCCTTCTGTTGGTGGGTCTGTTGGTTGCTAATCAGCAGACTTGGGGCGGCTTCATCGAGCCGCAACTTTCTGGAAAAAGACTCGACATTTCGCCGATTGCGCTGTTGTTGCTGGTCGCCTTTTGGGGTTGGCTGTGGGGGTTGATGGGAATGGTGCTCGGGGTGCCGCTTGGAGTCATCATGAAGTTGGCGCTTGAGAATGATGAGAGGACTAGACCGATTGCAATCATGCTCTCAAAGAATGCTGAAGGCATCGAAGAAGAATGAAAAAAAAACTGAACTAGTTCCCCGACCCTTCTATCATCTGTTTGTGGCAACAAGGTTCAGCAAATTCACCAAAATCTCTTTGCTGTGTAGCAATTCCTTCCGACCATGAGAGTGAGAGCCATACTGCTAGCCTTGCTCATGCTCGGCGCCATCCCCGCTCTCTCAAATATACTCGTTAGCCCGGCGGCCGCTGGACAAGTGAACCACTTCGGAAACAACGGATTCCCGACCTCGATGAACCTCACCTTCGCAGCACCGGGTTACGATGCCAACACGAATCTCACCCTTGGGGCCAGTGCGGTGGTCGGCTCGGCAGCGTTCGATGTGCAGGGGTGGCCGGATGCACTTGGCAACAGTCCCAGCACAATAGGAATCGATGTCGGTGACGACGGAGACTTGGAGTGGGCGTTCGGTGGGCCCGGAAACGGCTCTTTTGGTCATCTCGACGAATTCTCCAACGGATGGAACAGAGTTGGATACAACCTATCCGGCGGATACAACACGACATATTCCCTACGTCTTCCCATCGACGCCACGGTGACCTCGGCTACGGTCAACTTCTCCACCCTGAGTGAACTTGTACTCTCGGGCAGTGACATGCGGGATTCGTACATGCACCAACCAAATCCGTCATGGGGGAATAACACACACAGTAGTTGCAACTACGGAAACTCGACGAATAATCCGGTCGGAAAGACGGAATGGGCGAACTGGCACATCTACCGCGGGCTCTACTGGTTCAACCTCTCACAACTTCCAGCCGTCACGGTACTGGGCGCCAACCTCTCGTTCTGGGTCGATGATGTGGTGAACAACGCCAACACGGGCCAACCCGTGACCGTTCAGCACACCTACGAGTTGCGCCCGCTTCTCAAGGACTGGGTGGAGGGATTGGAGTACAATTTGCAGGTCACACAGGGCCCGGGCGTGACTTGGGACAACGCAATCGACAATGTCACCGGGACTGACTACGCGTGGGCGAGCGCGGGTGCCTCGGGTGCCTCCGACAGGGGTGCTGCGGTGGCCAGCGTGACTGACAGCCCGGCAAACCTTGAGCAGACATGGATTGACTTCAACTCGCAGACCCTAACCAATCTGGTGCAGGGTTGGGTCAACGGAAGCGTCAGCAATCAGGGGCTGCTGTTCATCGGAGACGAGAGCACCAGCAAACCGGACGGCTCGATGCTAAAGATCGTGTCACGCGACAACTCGACCCACGGACCTCGACTGGTCGTGGTGTTTGAGGGCAGTGATGACGTCACCGCCGGACTCGATGTCGGAAACGACGGGAACTGGGAGTGGAACCACGCGGGTAACCTCAGTAACGGCTCGACAACTCCAGACTTCTCAGCCACCCTCAACTCTCTGCTGGCAAATGCGACCCCTACCTTCACCGACAGCTGGGGCAACGAGTTCGTCGACCTCCCGCTGAATGTGAGTGGAAATGCGACCTTGATCATGGATGATATCGATGTGCGCTATGACTGGAGGCCGACTGTGGCCACCTCCCCGCATGGAGACCTTGTGACTGAACTCAACCAGCACCTATCGAACCTCACCCCAGATGCGACTGGCAATGTCAGCATAGTCATCAATGTCAGCAGCGGCAGTGCAGGTGTCGTAGAACTCTCGCAGTTACTCATCATCCTTGGAGACCGTCCGCCCTCAATCGGCTCCATCACACTCCCTACGGAGACTCTGGTGCCAAACGGCGTCACCACTCTGTTCGGTCTTGAGGTGACCTCCTACCAAGGCCTTGCCAACCTCTCATGGGTGGCCCTCACTCCACAACTTCAGGATGTTGCCAATCGACCTGTGCTGCTCTACTCACTGCTCAACGCAAGCAGTTGGGTCAACGACCCAGGAGGCTATGTCGCAAACCTCTCCGGCCAGTGGCAGACGCTGAACTCCGACACCGGCCAGATAGAATGGAGCCTAGAGGTTAGTTGGGCTTGGCCTCCAGAGCAGGATGTCGTATGGCTGGCGCAGGCTGGGACCATCGACACCCTGCACTCGGAACGGCTCTCGAGCGCGACCACAGACCATGAGCGAAGGATGGAAATCGACTCATTCCACATCTATGACGAAACCTCACCAAGCGATGGCTCTCCCGAAGTGATGGAGAACGAGTGGGTGGCGGGCAATGACTCCCTACGAGTGAGTGGTGCGGTTCGCTTCCTCGACCTTCCCAGTCACCCTCTGCCCGGCGATGTGTTGGTGGAATTGGAGAATGTCAGCGGCAATGCTACCGTCGATGTAAACGGAGACTACTCAATCGACACAAATGCACCGAACGAGAACCGGTACGGCGGTTTCACCATCAGCGCTAGTATCGAAGGGCCCCTCGACGCCACCACTCTAGGAATTAGCGTACTCACCTTCAGAATCGATGCGACCCGCCCTGGGCTGATGCTGCACTCCCCCGCGGGCACGCGAGTTATTCCGGACAGCCAGCAGTTGCTGAATGTCTCGATCGCGGAGAGCATCGACGCGGTCGGCGTCGATGATACGAGCCTGCTGCTGCGTTATTGGGTCGAAGGGCAGCATGATGACGGCGATGGAATCCCAGAGGCTGATGAATACAGCACCCGACAACTTTTGCGAGAGCCGGGGACTGACTTCTTCCACGCAAACTTTGACGATTCAGCGAACTTTCATGGCCAAATAGTCTCCCTATTCATCGAAGGAAATGACCTCGCAGGCAACCCCCTAGACGGAGGAGGCCCTGGTTTTGAGGAGGCTCTTCACCACTACATCTCACTGGTCCCCTCCCCCACCTCACTGGTGAGTGCGACTCTGGAACTGTCGGGCGGAGGTGCCATCGTTCCAGCCCATCCATCGTGGCTGAACGCCACACTCTACGAAGAGAACTGGCTTGAGGACATCGAGAGCATCGTGGTTGTAATCGGCCAAGGAATTGAACTCACATGGCAGCAGGGGGGCAACTTCATCTCAAGCGACCCCAATGTGCAGGTGGATAGCTTCGCCCTGACTGGTTTAGGAAATGAGACCTTCCTGAATATCTCCTTCAGCGTAACCCCACTCTTCGACCCGTTGGTCGCCCAAGGTGACCTCATCCTGATAGTCACCGACTCGTCTGGCGAGCAAGTGCTGGTGACCGGACTGGGATGGATACTCAATTCTGACATCCGCCTCGCCGACTTCTCCATCTCTCTCGAGGGAGACCCTTCGGAAACTGCTCTGCAAAACGACAGTTATGTTGCGCAAGGGGCGCGCTTGCTGCTCAGCGGGCGGGTGCGCTATGTAGCGGCCGACTTAGCTCCGCCGCCAAATTCCTTCAGCGTCTGGCTGCAAGTCCCTCAAAACACTCCGTTGCTAGTGCAGGTGGATAACTACGGTTACTTCTCCGGAACCATGGATGCACTCGGCACTGGACTCTACCAAGTCACGATGGCGGTCGATTTCGGGCCGGGTGATGTCAATCCGCTGCCTCAGCCTATTCGGCTGCAACTCGATGACCAGCCACCGACTTTGGTCGGCTCCGAGCCCTCATTCATAGCAGCAAACTCGACAACTGTCGCTCTGCAATTCGACCTGCAGGAACTGGGTGCTGGCATCTCCTCTGAGGACATTCCCGTCACCTGTCTAGTGCGACGGGGAATCGAGACGGTGGGAGAGCTGGTGGAGGCACTTGCCACAATGCAGGCACCCGGACAGGTCTCGCGTCATCGGGTCGACCTAATCTTCCCACCTCTTCAGGCTGGAGATGCACTCGACTGCTGGCTCCAAGTCAGTGACCTTGCGGGTAACCAACTCAGCGGTGCCGGCTCGGCGCAAAACTGGCCGCTCGGCCTACCTGTCTACGAGATTCGGCCTGATTTCGAAGCGAGTGAGTTATTTGTGGCACCTGAGAATCCGGTCTTCGGGCAGACCACATATCTGAACATCACCTTGGTGAATCTCGGAAACTACACCGATGAGCCGTTCATCGTCGCGCTCGAAACCCACATCCAACTCCAAGACCGAGTGGAAATCGAAGAGGTGGGACGAATGACCGTGCAGTTCCTGCAAGGTGAAAGCTCAGCCATCGTCTCCTTTGAATGGATTCCCGATTGGCAGGGTGACCTCGATTTCGTGGTCCATGTCGACGCTGATGCCGCGGTGTCAGAGCGGGACGAGAACAACAGTGAATCTTGGTCGGTGACCATCCAACCGCTGCCCGAGGAGAGGGCTTCATCGGTACTTGTCGCGATGGGACTCGGCCTCCTACTGTTAGTCGCCATCGGCATGCTCGTGCTCGCCATCCGGTTCCGAAAGGAGGATGATTATTCCGATGAGTGGACGGAAGAGGAGGAATTGTTCGAACCGGACTCCTCTCTCAAGGGGGAGGTTCAGCCAGACGGTTATGAGTACCTTGAATGGCCGGCCGATAGTGACGAATGGTGGCATCGTAAGACTACGGGTGAGCCGTGGGCCGCATGGGTTGAGGAAGATTGAGCAGCAACTTTCATTCAACATAGCGGCGACAAAATTCACATATCTCATGGCTTGCGATATTTTCGCTCCTTCAGGTCATTTTGGTACCTTCTACCAAATTTATCACCATTTTCCGCAATCCACTCAGTGAAATTGAGGACCCCCAACGGCTCCTCGTCGGAGGCCATGAGGCCTCGTTTCAACCCCCGAATCTCAGCCCGTGTGATTACCAAATCTTGCAGGAAAAGTCCCAACACCTTACCGAACAACCACCCAGCAGTGGAGGGAATTGGAAGGATGAGCCGGCGTAGCCCCATCGACTTCGCCATCAGACCGATGTACTCCTTGTAGCGGAAAGTTTCCGGCCCCGTAACATCAATTGTCACATTCTCACGCAACTCGCCCTGTTCGACCGCGACCCTTGCGACATCCTTGACGTGCACAGGTTGGATGGGATAGTTTCCCATGCCAAAGACACCGAACACCGGGAATTTTCTCAGCATCCATGCAATGTTGTTGATCAGGACATTCCTCCCCCCTCCAAACAGCACGGTTGGACGAAGAATCGCATAGGAGTGGTCCGAGTCGTGAAGGATTCCTTCGACCGCGACCTTGCCTCGAAAGTAGGTCCAGTCAGGTGCCTTGTGAGGGTGTGCGACGGAAAAGTGGACGATTCTCTCAACTCCCGCTTCAGCAGCAGCAGCGAAGAGACGCCTGCTGTTTTCGACGGCGATTCCATGCTCAAAGTTGTGGCGTGGATGGTTGTAGCGAACCCAATATGTGTTGTAGAGAACCTCTGCTCCTCGAAGCGATTCAACTAGTGCTTCGTGGTCATCAAAATCGAGTGAATGAACCTCGACTCTCCCGTCAAATGGGTCGTCACGGCCAATCGCATTGGTCAGTGTTCTGACTCGAATTCCCTTCTCAAGGAGATGATGCGCTATCCAACGGCCGCTGTAACCAAAAGCGCCGGTTACCACATGAAAGCCATCAGCCACTTTTCGGCCCCCAATAGTTCAGTTTTCTCTGAGTCCCCATGCCTCTATTCTAGAATTTACATCGAATGGAAAATCGATGTTAATCCTCACCATCGGTCTTCCAGTCGGGCTCTTGAGCGTCCTCTTCAGCCCAAAGCACATCGTCGATTCGTAGTACGGACACCGCCGCCTCCATCGCTCCCTCGATTGCGTGACGGGTCACCAAAACCGGCTCTACGACACCTGCCTCAGCCATGTCTCTTGGCTCACCTGCGAAGAGGTCTAGTCCAATCCAGTCGCCGCCCTCGTCCTGTGCGGCGTTCAAGCGTATGGATTCGTCGAGTGAAGATAATCCGGCATTTTCTGCCAAGATTCGGGGGATTGAGTCAAGAGCGGCTGCAAACGCCTCGATTGCCAACTGCTCGCGACCGGGAACTGTTTCGGCATGGCGCCGAAGTCGGCGAGCGAGCGCCATCTGAGTGGCACCTCCGCCAGGAAGCAATCTCGGCTCTTCGATAAGATTGCAAGCAACCTGAATCGCATCCTCAAAGCAGCGCTCAATCTCTTCGATGCGAGTGTTGGTAGTCCCTCTTACCACGAGCGTCAGGCCACGGCTCTGAGAGCCGACCAAAACCATGTGATTGATGCCGTGCCAGTTAGTTTCAGAAAGGGTTGAGAATTTACCCAAATCGGACTCCGAAGCGAGAGAAATCTCGTGGACAAGTGTCGCTCCGGTCGCTCTTGATAGCAGTTCTAGGTCGGGTTTTTCCAGCCGACGGTAGGCGGTGATTCCAGCCGAATACAACATTCCGCGGGCGTCATCATCGATTCCATCTCGCACGCATAGTAGGTTAACACCGAGTGCTGCAATTGCATCAACTCGCTTTTGAACATCAGCAAGTTCCCGCTCATTCAGCGCTGCCAACATCCCCACATCAGTCACTTTCAGGCTGATTTCAATCTCCGGCTTTCGCCGCGAAATTCCGCCATCGAGAAGCATAACTTTCCCCCCCTTGGGAAGCAGGTTCATCAGAGAGTGAATTTTCTCTTTTGGAAGCACTAAACCGTGGACTAGTTCACTTTCCGTGCTCTGTTGTCCCCGGTCGGAAATCACCTTCACGAGAGAGCCGTCAGCACTTACCGCACCATCGATTTCTTCACTTAGAGATAGGGCCGCTTCGACAGCCAAATTCGAGAGATGGGCGCGGATTCCTTCGTCCGCTTTTCCTGCAAGAGAGGTCTGTACAGCCTGCAGATGCTGCTCCTCACTCATCGGTCGGGCGATCTCCTCCAACCCCAATTCACAAGCCTCCCACGCCATGCGGAAACCTCGGCCGATTATGCTCGGATGGACCCCACGCTCGGTCAGTTCGAGAGCGTTTTGCAGAAGTTCTGAGGTCAGGATGACCGTTGTCGTGGTGCCGTCACCCGCCTGTGAATCTTGAGCGGAAGACTGGTCGATTAGCATTCGAGCGGTCGGATGCTCGACCTTGGCATTCTGGAGAACTGTGACTCCATCATTTGTGACGAGGACATTTCCGTCGCTGACCAGCATCTTGTCAAGGCCACGCGGTCCGAGGGTGCTACGGACCGCGTCTGCGAGGGCTGAAGCGGCTGCGACATTGTTTCGCAGAGCCATTCGGCCTTCCGTACGCTTGGTATCGGAGAGCAGAGTCTCATGCTCCTGCTGAGTCATGCGACCCGCCGACCCGAGCAACCGACTTAAGGGGCTTCATCGGTTACAAGTGCGATTTTCGCGAAATTGACTCAAATCGAAGATTCCCCCTAATCGACTCAAAGACAAGGGTGAAGGGTTCATATATGGCAGGCGATTCCGACTATACAACCGATGGTTACTAAGTGGTGTAAAACGATGACTGATGAGCGATTCACTGCCGGCGGAGAAGACTGGGAGGAGCAAATCGTCGAACATCTCGTGAAGATGTTCAAGGACATGGGAATGGATATCGATGCCAACCTCATGAAGCAGATGATGGAGCAAATCAAGGAGCAACTCGATGGAATGGACATCGACCCTGAGAAACTCGCTGACGGCAAGGTCGAATTGAATCTCCAAGGTACCATCAATGACCTCGCAAAAATCATGGGCGCAAATTTCCCAACGATTCCCCAGCCGGTTGATGTGGCCACTCCCAAGGAAGCTACCGAGGGCGAGGAAGAAGTAACCGAAATCCCGGAGGCTGACCTGTTCGTGGACGGTGAATCAATGTCCCTAACTATTGACTGCAGCCGCGTTTCAGACATCCCGGAAAACGGCGATGGCGTCGAATTGACTCTAGTTCAAGACGGCAACTGTCTGAGTGTTTTCGTTGAAGGGCGACCCCACCCGGTCAAGCGCTACAACCTCACCCAAACTGCCGACTCTGTCGCGGAATGGGCCCTCAACAACGGCATCCTAGATGTGACTCTAAAACTCAAAAGTTGAGAACCTAGATGTGGCTATGAAATTCAAAAAAAATGAGAATTGACAAGAATTGGAAGTGAAAAATATGGCAAGAAACCCTGTAATTGGAATTGACCTTGGAACAACGAACTGCTGTGTGGCGACCATCGAGGGCGGAGAGCCCGTCGTAATCGCCAACTCTGAAGGTGCGCGGACTACACCTAGCGTGGTAGCCTTCACCAAAGAGGGCGAGCGGCTTGTCGGCGTGACCGCGAAGCGGCAGGCGGTGACCAACTCGAGCAGAACGATTCTCTCTGTGAAGCGAGAGATGGGAACCGATTGGAAGCAGAAGATTGACGACGCTGAATATACTCCTCAGGAGATTTCAGCATTTATTCTTCAGAAGTTGAAGGCTGACGCCGAGGATTACCTCGGCCAGGAAGTCAAGCAGGCTGTAATCACCTGTCCTGCATACTTTACCGACGCTCAGCGAAAGGCGACGAAGGATGCTGGTAGAATCGCTGGACTTGAAGTTCTTCGAATCATCAACGAGCCGACTGCGGCTGCACTCGCATTCGGTGTTGACAAGAGCGATGACGAAACGATTCTAGTCTTCGATTTGGGCGGTGGGACATTCGATATCTCAGTGCTTGAAATCTACCAGATTGACGGTCAACCACAAATCGAAGTCAAGGCGACTGCAGGCAACAACAGGCTTGGCGGCGACGACTTCGACAATGAAATCATGAATTGGGCTGTAGCCGAATTCAAGAAGTCGAGTGGAATCGATTTGTCAGCAGATTTGCAGGCGATGAGCCGCATGAAGGAAGCGGCCGAGAAGGCGAAGATTGAGTTGTCTGGAACTGGACAGGCGCAGCTGAATTTGCCGTTCGTCACGATGGTCGACGGGCAACCTGCTCACCTTGACCTGACCCTCTCAAAGTCGAAGTTCGAGGAACTCATCAGCGACTTAGTTGAGAGGACTATGGGGCCTACGAGACAGGCCATCAAGGACTCTGGAGTCGGCAAAGATGGCATCGACAAAGTGCTACTCATCGGAGGATCTACTCGAGTTCCTGCTGTTCAAGAAGCGATTCGAAAGGAACTCGGAAAGGACCCGCACAAGGGAATCAACCCTGACGAAGCGGTCGCTCTTGGCGCTGCTCTGCAGGCAGGCATCATCGTAGGTGATGAGACTGTAACCGATGTGCTGCTACTCGATGTGACTCCACTGACTCTTGGAATTGAGACTCTTGGCGGTGTGACAACGGTGATGATTGAGCGAAACACAACCATTCCGAGCCGACGGTCGGAAGTTTTCAGCACGGCAAGCGATAATCAGCCTGCGGTTGAAATCCATGTGCTTCAAGGAGAGCGAGAATTCGCTCGGGACAACATCACTTTGGGACGGTTTTTCCTCGAAGGTATTCCACCAGCACCCCGCGGAATGCCACAGATTGAAGTCGCCTTCGACATCGACGCAAACGGAATCGTGAGCGTCTCTGCAAAGGATATGGGAACTGGTAAGGAGCAGTCGATTCGAATCGAGTCTGCGACTTCACTCTCAGAAGATGAAATTAAGACCAAGATATCCGAAGCAGAACAATTTGCTGAGGAAGACAGTCAAAAGAAGGCGAAAGTCGAATTGCGAAATCAGGCTGACAGTATCATCTACCAGACACGACGCACCCTTGAGGAGGCTGACGACAAGTTGGACGAAGAGGACACAAAGCCGGTCGTGGAGAAGTTGGACGAGTTGGAAGAACTCATCATGAAGGATGGAACACCTATCCCGATGGAAGAGATTGACGACGCTGCAATCCAGACCAAGGTCAAGGAACTAGAGGAGTCGATGCACGCCATCAGCGCCAAGTTGTACGAAGCGGCATCCGCCCAAATGGAAGCCGATGAGGCAGCAGAAGAGATGACCGAAGAAGGCAACGAAGTAGTCGATGCTGACTTTGAAGTCGTCGACGAGGACAACTGATTCTAGAGCCAGCGCCTGACCTTCTTACGGTAGGCAGCGTACTCGTCACCAAAGGTCTCGGTGAGGTACTGCTCTTCGGGCAGGATGACTCCGAAGTGAAGCAGCGGCACACCGATGCCAAACACGATGAGAAGGACCCAACTTGAGTCGGCAAGCAATCCAAGACCAAGCATCATCATCGTTGCGGCCACATAAACCGGATTTCGACTGCGAGCAAACACCCCATCGGTGACCAGCACGGCGGTCTTAGCGCCGTGTGAAAATACTTCATCATGACTTCCGAAAACTCTGCCAGAGGCTCGCATTAACATCGCCCCACCGAACATCATGAGAATTCCCAGCCCCACTCTGACCAACAGATGCAAGTCGATGGGAGATGGCAAAAACTGCTCGATGCAGATGCCTATTCCGACAAGACCCCACATCAGAACGGGAGGGCGGAACGGAAGCCGAACTTGACTCGCATGGGCGGACCCAACTTCATTCGCCGATTCAACTTCTTGTTCCGGTTCAACTGCATCTGCCGATTGAACTGAGTCATCTTGCATTCAACATTCCTCACCGATGGCTACTCACTGGCCATCGATGAGATGGACGAGTGTCCGGACATGAACCCCGGTCGCGCCGTGGTCGACGGTAGCGTTGGTCGAAGTTCCCCAGGCTGTTCCAGCGATGTCAAGATGTGCCCAAGGGTACTGCTTCTTGTCATCACCTTCTCCCTTTTCGGGGACAAACTGTTTGAGGAATGCTGCAGCAGAGTTTGAGCCGCCATAGGACTCTCCGAGATTCTTCACATCAGCGATCTTCGAGCCGGTAACTTGCTTCTCAAAGGCCGGCAACAACGGCATCGGCCAAGCCAACTCATCGACTTCAGCCGCCGCCTTTCTTAGATTCTCAAGCAATGTGTCATCGTTGGACCAGAGCCCTGTCGCCTCGTGCCCGAGGGCGACGACGCAGGCACCGGTTAGGGTGGCGAGGTCGATGATGTAGGCGGGGTCGTATTCGCCAGCCTTCCACAGTCCGTCAGCCAGAACGAGTCTACCTTCTGCGTCGGTGTTCAGCACTTCCACTGTTTTTCCAGAGTAGGTGTCGATGACATCCCCGGGGCGGTAGGCGTTTCCGGCGAGTGTGTTCTCAGCCATGCAGGAGATGGCCATCATGTGGCCCTCGTGGCCAATCCCCTCGAGCGCGACCATCAGTCCAAAGACGGTTGCGGAACCGTGCATATCGAACTTCATTTCGTCCATTCCCGAACTCCCTTTTATCGAAATTCCACCGGTGTCGAAAGTGATTCCCTTGCCGACAATGAACGGGCAGGGGCCATCCTTGGCTTCCGGGTTGAGCTCCCAAATCACCATGCAGGGCTTGTGGTCGCTCGCCATTCCGACATTGATGAGGCCGCCCATTCCATGCTTCTGCAGGTCGTCCCACTCGTACACGGTCAACTTCACATTTCCCTTACCCTTCTTCCATGCGCGGGCGCGGGCTGCGTATTCCATCGGATACAATTTGTTGGCAGGTTCATTTCCTAGGTCGCGGGCAATATGCACTCCGACTGCGATTGCTGAGGCTCGCTCGCAACCGCTGGATAGAGCCGCTGTGTAGCGGTCGCTCGCCTCGAAGTGAGCCGATAGTGGGGTGCCGTCATCATCGTCGTCATCATCTTTTGAGAGATACTTGTCAAACTTGTAGTCGCGCAGGACCATTCCTTCTGCGAAGGCGGCCATCGCCGCCGAGCGCCAGCCGGTGGTGAACCGAACGAGGAGGTTCTTACCGTGTGATTTGGCCAAACCTGCCACTAAGTTGGCTCCGCCATCACGAGCCTCTTTGGTCGACAGTTTGTCGGACTTGCCCATACCGAGCAGGAGAACTCGGAGCTCACCGCCCCAAATGGTTAGGCTCTGGCCTGACTTTCCAGAAAAATCATCTGAGGAAATTGCTTCTTTCACTAGAGTGGAGGAGGTTCGTGAGACGCCTGCAAGCGCTCGGTTTGGGGCTTTTGAAACCCCCTCAAACAGAGGTAACACAAGTGTCGTGAATCCTGATTTTTTCGTTCCATCAAGCGGCGCATCTCCAATCGTTCCCGTAGTCGTATTCATCTCAATCGAGCCCCCTCATTGGGTGACCCTATTCAAAGGTGAGCGTCGTGAGTTGTGTCGTCAACTGTGCAATTTTCACTCGTACCCGTGCCGCTTAACCCCAAAAATCGCTGTTTAGGCCAACCATTAGTTACACCCGCAGCCCCAAACGCTGCAAGGAACACCAGCAAGAGCCCGGGGGCAGGAAGCCACCCAGCATTGTTCGGCTCGGACATTTCAACCATCTTTTCGTCGATTGGTTGGTGAACGAATGTGGAGGAATCTATCACCCGCTTCTGGTAGTGCAGCGCGAAGGTTCCGCCCGGTTTCAGCGAGAGGTTAGTCGCGTCAAGAGTGACGTCACTCGTGTTGCTCGCATTGACACTGAAATTCCCCGACTGCCACAGCACCTCCATCGACTCCTCAAAGACATACTGGATGCTGGCATTTTCTGTAGACGCATATCCGTTATTCGCAACATGCAACTCAATCTGCTCTCCTGGTGTCACCTCCATGCTGGTGATGTCGAGGCGAGCCCGCCAATACCAAACATTGCTGATGAGATAGCGCATGACCTCCAATTCGACTGAAAGCCGGTCCGAAAGCGATTGAACTGTGCCAAGGAGGAACTGTTCATCGTCAGTCTCGAAAGTGAAAGTGGGGAAACCCATCACACCGTAGCCGTAGTCCCGACTGGTTCCGTGGGTGGGGTAGATTCCGGCGTTGGCATTTCGGACCGGAAGGTCAGCGTCTATCGTCTCGTGAATGGTGTCTCGGATGTGCTCGTACAACTCCCAGTCCGAAGGCATCTGGCCGGTGAATCCCCAAGGGTAGGCGAGAATCCAAGTGCCTGTGTGCATGGTGACATAGAGGTCGGCGTCGGTCACCCACTCGTCCATGTAATCGGCGTTGTTTCGGGTTTCCGCCTCCGAAAAAGGTCCGTCTCCACTGCGAGTTTCCTGGTCTGACCAGTGGTGGTCGTAGTTGCGATTTAGGTCGACTTGGTTGATGTTCCAGCGGGTGTCTTGGTCGTTGCCGTCAGCGTTGAGCATGATGAGAATGTGAAGCTCGGTGTTTTGCAGAACTTCGATGACCTCCTCGTTGCCATCCTGCCACCCTTCGATGTAGTACTCCGCCACCAAAAAGGCCAACTCCGTGCCGAGATGTTCGCCTCCATGATGCCCACCGTCGATGTACACCTTCTCCTTTGGAGAGCCGTCCGACTTGTTATCTGTCGACCAGTCGCTAATTCGTACAACCCACATGTCCCTTCCCAGTTCGGTCGTTCCCGCTGACACAAGGTCAACTATCTCAGGATAATTGTTGGCCCACTGACCGGTGTCATAGGTCAAGGTCGCCCAACTGTGGTACCAATGCTCTTGGATGATGTTGGGCTGTTGCGCTGAGGCTGGCTGTGCAATTGTTGGTGAAATTGAGGAGAGCAACAGAACGAGCAGAACAGTAAGTGGGGCAAGTCTCCCGCTCGCATGTGTACGCTGCCCCATGGGCAGCGAGTTGGGTAGCCTTGATTTGAGGCTATTCCTCACTCGTTGAGGAGGTATCCAAGCAGAAGCGGAAGGACAATCGTCGCATCCGACTCGATGACGAATCGAGGGGTCTCGACGCCCAACTTCTCCCAACTTATCTTCTCGTTGGGCGGCGCTCCCGAATAACCTCCGTATGAGGGACGGGATTCTGAGATTTGGGCGAACCACGACCATAGTGGGACGCTTTCGCCAAGGTCTTGGCGCAGCATCGGCACGACACAGATTGGGAAGTCGCCGGCGATTCCTCCGCCGACCTGCAACAGACCTGCGCCGACTCCAGGATCACTTGAGCCGCCTCCAGAACCGCTTGAGCCGCCATCCCCGCAGACATTTCGATACCAAGAGGCTAGACAGGTCATGTAGTGAGTTCCCGAAAGAATCTGCTCGACTGAAATTTCCCCTGACAACACATGGGCTGCGAAGATGTTGCCAAGCGTGGAATCCTCCCAACCCGGAACGAAAAGTGGAAGGTTGGATTGGGCGGCTGCAAGTAACCACGAATTTTCTGGGTCGGCGTCCCAGTCAAGAGCGCCTGATAGAATGAGTTCATACAGGTATTCATGAGGCAATTTTGGCTCGCCATTGGACCACAATTTGACGAGCGGCGCTTCGACTTTTCGAATCGCCGCTCCCTCGGGAAGAGTCCTATTGGTAATTCGATTTTCCAATTGGGATTCTTGCTCCGCTGAGAGGGAACGCCAATCTTCGATTTCACCATATTCTGAGTGGGCGACGAGGTTGAATAAATCCTCCTCGAGATTGGCGCCGGTACAGGTGATGGCCGCAATTTTCCCGGCTCGAATCGCCGGAGCCAATGAGCGGCCGATCTCAGCGGTCGACATCGCTCCAGCGAGAGTGACCATCAGGGCGCCACCAGAGTCGACAAATGTTGTCAGCGAGCGTGCGGTCTTGGCCAACTCTCCAGCATTGAAGTGGAGGAAGTTTTCCTCTACGAATTCACGAACACCCATCTCATTCACCTACGACAAAATCGAACACGCACATCTCACTCACCGTTGATGAATCTCTTGAGCGAGTCCTTGCGCACCAACTGAATTCCCGGACAGACCCGTCTTAACTCCTCATGGATATGGTCGGTAATCTGGTTGGGGTCAGCCTCCCCACAGGTGAAAGCGTCGATTGCAAGTAGCCCGCGCTCCGAGTAACAGTGCGCGCTCACATGGCTTTCATCGAGTAAGATTACTGCCGCAAATCCGGGTGGACTAACAGAGCCGTCAAACGGTTCCGCATGGGCGTGCACCTCTCGGGCACCAGCCTTTGCAGCCGCCTCGCTGAGCAGCGCCAGCATCCATTCGGCATCGTTTCCGTTTGGACTCACATAGCCGATGTAGTCGAGTGTGACATGCTTACCCTTGCTCACGCCACCACCTCCAATCGGATTCGCCGCGCCAGATGGGCTGCAACAATCTTGGTCGCCAACATGGCTGCAGTGAACTGGGTCAACGGACTCTCAACGCCCGGAACTATCTCGACGACATCCGCCCCCAAGACCTGAGCTTCTGGAGCAGCAAACAGCGCCTCAATCACCTCAACAGCCTGCCAAAATGCGAGCCCGCCGGGAACTGGAGTGCCAGTCGCTGGCACAAGTGAGCCATCGAGCCCGTCGACATCCAAGGTCAGCCAGACCGGCCCCTCAATCGCTGACAACTCATCGAGAAGTCCATTCCAATGAATCTCACCAGCACATGGAGATAGAAGGTCACGGGCAAACCAGGTGGTCACCCGTTCATCCTCGGAAATGAATGCGGCCTCCTCACGGCTGAACGCCCGTACCCCGACCTGAAATAACCGACCGACCCCTTCGTCGAGCGCTCGGCGCGCTGCGCAAGCGTGGCTAAACGGCTCGCCATTCAACTCATCGCGCAAGTCAGCATGCGCATCGATCTGCACCAATGTCAAATCTGCTAATCCAGAGGCTGAATCCTCATTCAGAATCGGATGTCCAGCAAGCGCCCGAATCTCAGCCGGCAACGAACCGTGCTCACCGCCAAGAATCAGCGGAAAGCAAGAGCCATCCATCCAGCGACGGCAGTACTCCTCGATGCCATCCAACTGCGCCTTGAGAGTGCTTCCTTCACCATCCCAAGCCTCCGCCGTGTGAATCTGAAAACCGGCTGGTAAATCAGCACCCAGCAATGGGTCAAAAGTTTCGACCTGAGCAGACGCTTCAATGCACGCTTTCGGGCCATTTTCCGTGCCCTGCCCGTAGGAGGTCGTGAGTTCGTAAGGGAGAGAGAGGACCGCAACATCCGCACCTTCATCCCCCGTTCCCGGAAGACCTAGGAAATTTCCTTTCCCCAACTGCTCGTCCATGCTTCCCGCCGCCCCCTCGCCGGCAACCCGTTTTATTATGCGCGCAGCCACATATGACGGGAAAAGCGGCTTGTACTCGCGTCAAATTCTTGCCAACTACGACGGCAAAAGCGGCTTCTTCTTGCGTCAAATTCTTGCTCATTTTTGGCTGTTCAGACGGCCCGTAGGGCCGATTTCCGCGCATTGTTGATATACAACGGAGTACAGATTAGTTAGTGCCCGAGGCAGTAATGCGTCTCTGCGACGCGGATTTGGGTGGGGGAAATCAGATGGGAATGACACTAGCAGAACTGACGGAGGCTATCCGCCGACACATCGATAGAGAGATGGAAAAAACAGTAGCCGAAAGCATGGCTGAACACGCGCTCGGATTCTTCGGTTATTACGACCGAATCATCGACAATGCGCTGGAGCCGACCGACCGAAATTTGTTCTACATGTTTCAGGATTATGATTTGCTGACCACCGAGTCCGAAGAGACCACCCTTTGGGACGGTCGTGAGTGGCGAATTCACTATTGGAAATTCAAGGCTGAACTCGCTGATAAGGCGAAGGTCTACCTTGAGGAAGGCGATGTTGAGGAGGAGACTGTGGTCGTGAACATTTACGATGATATTCCTTCTGACATTTGGAATCGAAGCGATGATGGCTACGAAGAGCCCCTCTTCTAAGGTGTAAACCGCGAGTGTTAGGATTCATTAGGGAACAGACCGAAGGTCTGCATATGAACAGCACTCACCGCCCATTGATACCGTTGCTCACAATGATGCTCCTGCTGGGTGCAAGCGCTTCTATGATGGTTGCAGCAGATGGCACCGGAGGTGTGCTTTCCATCAAAGTGGATTGGCTCGACCACAACGGAGATAATGCGGCGGACAACTCCTATGTTTTGAGCATCGATGGAACCGCCCCTGCACCCGGAAATTGCTCACTCTCTGCCAAACACTTCGACTCTGAAGATGTCGCACTCGGGAATTGGACATTCACTTGGGGTGACCCAAATTATTCACTCGTCCCTCTCGATTCCAACAACTATCGCGTCACCCTGCCCACCAACCTCTCCTTCGATGACTCGGTCGAACTCACCGCCACATGTGGTTCGGAATATGTCGATACCTCCCGAATTGTAGATGTGACTCTTTGGAATCAACCGCTGGCCGACCATGAAATCACCATCACCACCGATTGGACACTGCGCCATGAAATTGAAAACGAAACCAGTGAAGAGTATATGCTTGAATTTGCTGGCCAAGGCTGGCAGCAACGCGCTGACGGAGTGTTGCTACACGATGAATTGGGTTCAGGCACATTAACAATCGATGAGACCGCGGCCGATGGAACCAACATATACATGCTCATCAACCTCGATAAAATCTGGCTCAACGAGACGATGACTGGTGCTGAAATGACAAGCCAAATCTTTGAGATGGCAGGCGCTGGCAACATGACAATCAGCAGCCAAGAAGATGGCACTAACACTCTCATCACCGCGAATGTCGTCGAGTCTTACATTCTTCGTTCGGTGGTCAACGGAATCGTCGAGGCGCAATTCCACATGGAGGCAAATGGAAACCTGAATATCAGCTCGGTCACTAATGATTCAACCACTCAACTTGAAGGCGACCTCTCACTTCTGCTAGTGGAGTACCACGAAATGGATGGTGTCCGTCTACGCGATTACTCCGAATTCCAGGCGACTGCAGAACTAGAAATTCAAGAAGACGGTGCCTATATTTTCATCGATGTATCTGAGATTTACAACCTCAATCATGAAGAAAATGGAGTACTTATCGCCCAGCACGAACGGGTCCAAGGTGATGGAACCTTCTTCTTTTCGGATACTAACGATGACAACGGCTCACTTGTCGTCAATGGCGATATCCTCGTCTTCAAACAGGAGACGATTAACTACACGAAAATCGCAGATTCAATTCACATCGACGGTGACATTTCCGGTGCCAGCACCGGAACTTTCGGAATCATCAACAACATCGAAACTACAGGCGATGCAGCAAATTCAACGGGTGAAATCTGGCCTGTCAATGTCATTCACAATGAGGTCTGGCGAAACCTAACCGCCGGCGGCGTTTTCGAAGGATTCGGTAGCAACCAATACTACAACGAGACCTACGACTACGAGGTCATCTTTGAGAACTGCACCAATCGAACTGTCAACTACCGCTGGTACGAACAATCCGAAAACCCGAGCCAAGGAGAAGAGTGGCCAATAGATTCACCTTTGAACTGGGAAATGGAAACCACCACCCCGGCGACAGAGTGTGCCATTGAGGAGGAGCAGGGCGACGAGGTCTCAGACCTTGGAAACCTCAACATCAGCCGTGAAACTGGATTGGCCCCGGCAGTACTTCTGGTAGGCGACAGCATCGGTCTTTACAGCAGCGAATTCATGCACCTCGAAATAACCGCGGACAGCTACGAAGTCTACACCCGCGACGGCCACACGATGGATGTCACCCGCTGGTCAGGAAGTTACGGTGAAGATGGCAGCAACGCGTCTGGATTGGTGGTAAATGACGGTATTTTGGCCGGGCTTGTAGCAGAGGTCAGCAGGGCAGTCTTCGTTGACATAGACGATGAGCAGGACGCTTGGTTTTGGGAGAATCAATCGCTTGAAAGAGTGCTTTCACCGAATATCATTTCGGCATCGGAGAACACCGCTCCAGTCATCGCTTCCGTGTCATTGCAAGAAGGGACTATTGTCAACGAGGGCGGAAATCTCGTGCACATACAGGTGCAGATAGACGACCCCGATTGGAACATGCGGACCGTGACAGTGGACCTCTCGAACTTCGGCTTGGGAAGTGTGGAGTTGAACGACCTCGGGCTTGACGGTGACATCATCGTCCACGACGACAATTTCACCGGTTCATTCGTCTACTTCGGAACTGACGCAGGCAACATTTCGGTCGACATCACCGCCACCGACGCCTGGACTAGCACCACCTTGGCAAACACCCTACCCGTTAACCACCGTGCCCCTCGATTAATCGACTTCACTCTCAACCCCGACAGTGTGGTACGAGGCCAAAATTTGTCCGTTTCAGTGCGTGGATTTGACTCATTGGAAATCGACAGTATTGCGATTGATTTGCGCGGCGAAGGAGGAGAGTTGTTCGAACTCACTTGTGAGGCGTGTGCCGCAGGAAGCAGTTCGGGCGCAATTTGGTCCGGAAATGTGACGATTCCAACTTCGGTTACACCTGGAGAACTGCTTCTTCCGGTTCGGCTGGAAGATAGTGCTGGTGGATATGCCACCGTCACAAGGCTCCACACAGTGAGTGCAACGGCAGGAGTTGGCGGAGATGCGTGGGATGCGCTGACGGTTCCGATTCCGGCACTCGATGTCATCAACGAAGGCCCATCGATATCAGGCTTCACGATTCTCAAGGATGGCTCACCAGTCGAGAACATCCTCGTTCCGGATGTTGGTGATGGCTCGTCTACCTATGTGCTGACGGTCAACGCTTCCGACCCAGATGCGATTACAGTCGTTCAAGCAAAACTCGGAATGTTAGCGCCGATTGGTCAAGACAACTCTTGGCTCTCGATGAGTGATGATGGAACTGGTGCCGACGAGGCTGCCGGGGACGGAGTATTCAGCATCGAAATCACAGTCAGGGAAGGGTTGCCAACCGATGCTGTCGAGTTGCAATTCCGGGGAATCGATGTCTTCCTCGCCACCACCTCACCCATCCACACCGAGACTGTCCAACTAAGCGAATATGATGTTGGGCCAGCGACCAATCCCGGTGAAGTGCTCTTCAATTTCTCTTCGGCTACAGCGGTCATTCTGATTCTCCTGGGGATACTTTTGTTCGGTGGCGGGATTGCGCTTGTAGTAATCATGCGGAAGAGCGGTGACTTTGGTGAGCAACTCGGAATTGCCTCCGAATTCGGTAAACAGGGTCCCGAATAAACACAGTTTTTGGTAAGCGGGTGAGGCGCTCGCACGACTCTTATCGATTGAAATTAGAGTGCGAGCGCCGAGAATTGAACTCGGGTTCAGGCGTTGGCAACGCCCGGTGATAGCCGCTACACTACACTCGCTGTAATCAGTCGCCACTGCCCTGCCGTTAATACGGTTGCCGACCAACAATCCACCCGAATTCTCAATGATGTACTCCTCTCACACCATTCAGTTATCAATCAATCAATTCAAGTCGCAAACCCCCATCCCGAGCCGGGAACAGTATGAGTGACATACGAACTATCTACGTGGGAAGGAAACCTGTCCATGTCTATGTGGCAGCGGTTCTGCACGCAATGCAGGCGGGTGACCGTGAGGTAGAACTCGTGGCGCGAGGCAACGCGATTCGAACTGCCATCGACACCGCAGAAATATGCCGCCGGCGCAACGGCCACATCGCCGGTCTGCTACCAGCAGAGATGAACAACAAAGGAGTCGAAATCGGCACAGAAGAGGTTGAGATGGACGATACAACCAGAATCATGAGTTGTATCAAAATTAAACTCGAAGGGGTCGGCGATTTCCCTTCCGAAGAAGAGTAATCATTCGCCTAACTCAGCCTGCTCGACCAACTCGCGGACCTTCATTTCCAATACTTTCCGAGTTGTCCGATACTCCTCGATTGAACCACCGTAAGGGTCCGGAATTGCCCAGTCGTCATCAATAGTAAGTTCTGGGCATTTTACACCACATCCCATGCTGATTACTAAATCCCATTCAGCCGCATCGAAATCGCCGGTCAACCGCGGCTGATGATTACTGATGTCAATCCCCTTTTCAGCCATTACTGCGACAGAGTGGGAGGCTACCGAAGTGGAGCCGTGAGTGCCACAGGAGGAGGCGGTGAGCCCGAGGTGGTTGGCCCATCCTTCAGCCATCGGACTTCGACAGGAATTCCCGACACAGACGAACAAGACTCGCATGAAAGTGAATCACGCCGACACTACATCAAAGGTGCTCTTTGCCACCCCCCGCCCCCGAACGGCCGATTATCCCGAGCCCTCTGTATCAACTACGCGTTCACAGGTAAATTCCAACTTGTCCCTGATTCATGCAAAAGCAAGATTTGTTTATCCAATAATCATTTCAAACGGCCATGACTAACTCGAAATCTAAGTAGAGATACATCGCCATGAATCGGGATCAGTTGAATTCTTGTTATTACCTTTAGACAGTCTCCAAATAATGACCGCTGCGCGCAGGCGCAGGTTGAAATGGACCTCTCAATTCCCCGAGTCGATGAGCGACTCACCCATATCCCACCACACCGGTGGCGAGCCTCCAAAGAAGCCGGAAGATGAAGGCACAACCGGCGGTGACGGAGCCGCTGCTGGTGCCGAAGCCGCTGCTGGCAGTGATGCTGGCGCCGCTGCTGGCGCTGATGCCCCTTCGACTGAAGAACAGAAGACTCAGATGGAGCAGGCGTACGCTCAGATGCGGCGGAAATTGCGCATGACTCAACTCGCTGAGGGAATCAAACATAAGGTGATGGTTCTCTCTGGAAAAGGTGGTGTTGGCAAGTCCACCGTCGCCACTGGCCTCGCACTCTCACTCGCTCGCCAAGGTCTTTCAGTCGGGCTGATGGACATCGATATCACCGGCCCAAATGTGCCAAAAATGCTCGGCGTCAGCGGCGCCGACCTTCAGGTCGAAGAGGGCCAAATCCATCCAGTCATAGGCCCTCACGGAGTCAAGGTCATCTCGATGGCCTTCCTGTTAGAAGACGAGGATGCACCAGTCATCTGGCGTGGTCCAATCAAACTCGGTGCGATTCAGCAGTTCATCGGTGATGTCGCATGGGGTGATTTGGACGCTCTCATAATCGATTTCCCACCTGGTACCAGCGACGAGCCGCTGACAGTCGCCCAGTCTCTTCCCAACATTTCAGGAGTCGTCGTCGTAACCACTCCACAAGATGTCGCTCTACTCGACTCTCGCAAGTCGATTAACTTCGCTAAAACGCTGAAACTGCCCTGCCTCGGAGTCATCGAGAACATGGCCGGATACACCCTGCGCGGCAGTGGTGAGCCCAACAGTTCAATCTCGGTCAACGGTCCTGAAGGGACTGCAATCGAGACCGAGTGTGACAGCGACGGAAACTGGCAGGTCACACTCGACCTGTTCAAGTCGGGCGGTGGTGAATCCGCCGCTGAAGAACTCGGCGTTCCATTCCTCGGCAGGCTTCCCTTCGACCCTGGAATCGTACGCGGCGGCGACGACGGTGTTCACCGAATTGTCGCCGACCCCGAGTGCGATTCAGCCATCGCGTTCGATGTCGTGGTGAAAAATCTCCAAGCGCAACTCCCAGAAGATTCTGGCCCCGGCCTCAAAATCATCTGATTCGGCCGACTGGGCCTCGGATTCTCAATCTAATTCGCTTGTTTGTGGGCAATTTTTCAGAATGATTTCACCCGCTATTCGATTCGGCCTTTAGGCCGAATCTCAATAGCAACTCCAATATCAGCCAGCGTGAGAGGCCCCAATAGGAGATTGGACGGAATCTCTCACCCAGATTAGGAACACCCACAACAGGAGAGGATGGAGAGCATGGTCGGCACGGGCGTATACATCACTTGGGTAACCAGCGCACTGCTCGGCGGAATCCTGCTAATGCCACTTTTCAAACCGCTCGGAAGGCGGGTCACTTTGGCCGGTTTTATCGACATGTTTCGCCGTTACTGGCTGCACATCGCATTAGTTTTCAGCATCTACCTCTGGAAGGATTTGCTCGACGGACTTGACCGTATTTTGATGGCCAACACCCATCTCGACATGACTCCGTTCATCTACGCAATCGAAGGCGACCTCGTGCTTTGGGTCCAACAGACTTTTCTTAACGAGATTTTGACTTTCGTGCTGACCCACTACTATGTCGCAGGCTACATGCTGGTGACCTATACCGCATCGCTCTACTTCGTCTATTTCGACGACCGCTGGATGGCTGACCGCGTCCTATTGGCGATGTTTTTCGTCTACGCATTGGCAGTGCCTTTCTACCTCTTTTTCAACGTTCGAGTGACCGGTGACCACATCCCGGAAATGGCCACACTAGCGTACAGTTTGACACCCGAAATTCAGACTTGGTTCACCCGAATCGACCCCTTCACAAACGGAATGCCGAGCCTCCATATCGGGCTTCCCTTCGCCGTTTGGTTGGGTATTCACAGGTGGGATGACGACCAACGCTGGAGTCTCTATCGGAAGTTTTTGGGATGGTACATCCTGCTGACTGGATTCGCCATCATTTACCTCGGAATCCACTGGTTTGTCGACATCATTGGGGGGATTGCTGTGGCTGCTGCCGCGGTTCACCTCGCCGACAAAAGTCAAGGCTGGGTTTGGTATCGATTCGATGAGAGGACTTTCAACGCAAGATTGGCGTGGCTGCTTTCTGACCTCAACAATCCGAAGCGGGTCGTGGCAGGCTGGCTGAGCAGCGGATTCCGCTGGCTCAAGACCCCTTCAACAGCCCAGACTGGAACCGCTATGATGCTGCTTCTGGCGGCGACTGGTGGAGTTCTCTTGTACGACGCCGCCCACCAAGATTTCCCGGCTGAAGGAGTTACTCATCCCGGCGCCGCGGCCGGTGCCGACGGTTGGCTGGTGACGCTTGATGCTGATGAGAACGGGAACCTCACCGCGGTCATCATCGATGTTGAGAACGACAGGACCTACTACGACGGACTCAGTCTGAACGAAGATGGAAACCAATCTCAATGGAATGTGATGAATGCGACCACCGAAGTTCTAATTTCAGAGAATCACGCTATCGTCTGGCAAGGATACAGAGTCATCACTCTCAAGTTCTCAAACCCCGGTTCCCACGCCTATGGAAGATTGACCGGCCCGCTCTACACCGACCTCGCACTGCTCGACGATGCAGCCGAGGAGCGAGCCAAGCTGTTCGCCATCGATGACGGGGTGGTAATCGACTTACAGAGCACCGAGTACCACGAGGAGTTCACCCCCATCTCTGACGATAACGTCATCCTGATTGACGGAGGTGGGCTGAACCTCGCCTGGGTCACCGACAGTTCACCACTCACTGCCAACATCATCACTCTCGACGGAGTTCAAAGCACGAAGTCCATCGACATCAACGCCACGGCAACCACGGCTCAGGACGAACAGGTGCTTGCCCTCACTGGCACCGAGGTGGACTACACGAATGCGACCATCACGGGGATTGCCATCGATGAGAAATTCATCGCCGTCGAGGTTAATCTCTCGGCGATAACCCGGCTGGTATTGGTAAATCTTGAGACCGGTGAGCAGCGAATACTGGGCGACCCGCTGTTCCCGGTGGCGGCGCCAACCATCGGCCACGGACTGGTCGCCTGGCAGCACCAACAGTTCCTCGATTCACTCGACCCAACCCCTGACTCTCTCGACTGGGATGTTGCATACCACCTAATCGCTGAGAATCAAACTTATCCACTTCATGGTGAGGATGAGGTCAACCAGACCGCACCACAGGTGATGCAGAGCCACATCGCATGGTTACAAGCGGGTGATACAGAAGATGACCCGCCCGAAGTCAGATTGTTTTCGCTTGAGGAGACCTTTGAGCCCTACTCGTCAAGAACTCTCCAAATTGCAACCCTAACTCTAATTCCGCTGTGCGTCGTCTATGTTCTCCAACGGCAGCGAGAAATCGTCAACAGTTTGCCTAGAGATGGCGATTTGGAAGTCCCAGAATCGGTCATCGCCGAAGAGGAATGACTCAGGCGATGATGCTCAGCATTCGGTCAAGCGCCAGAATAGCATCATCTGCAATCTGCTTGGGAACCACAATTCGATTGACAATTTCGCCAGCCACCAGACGCTCCAACAACTCCGCCATGTAGGCGGGATGAATCATGTACATCGTAGAACAAGGACAGAGCCCGGCATCGAGACAGATAACGGTCTTGTCGGGATACTCGGAATCAAGTCGCTTCACAAGGTGGATTTCGGTTCCAACCCCAATCACACTGCCCGGTGGAGCATCGGCCACAAACTTGCGAATCATCTCGGTTGAGCCAGACGCATCGGACGCCTCGACAACCTCCCGGTCACACTCTGGATGTGCTATCACAAGAGCATCGGGATTAGCCGCTCTCAACTCTTCGATTTGAGCCACAGTAAACCGCTGATGCACTGAACAATAGCCGTGCCACAGCACAAAGGTAGCGCCAGAAATCGCCTGCCAATCTGGTGAAATCATAGGATTCCAAACCGCCATCTCATCATCACCATATCCCATTTGAAGCGCCGTGTTCCGCCCCAAATGTTGGTCGGGGAAGAAGAGAACTTTGCCATCTTTCCCAGCCCTTTCCAGCGCCCAACCTAGAACGCCTCCGGCATTGGAGGAGGTGCAGACGATGCCCCCGTGGTGGCCGACGAACGCCTTGAGGTCGGCACTCGAATTCATGTAAGTCACAGGCACGAGAAACGCCTCTCCATCCCCCGCCGGCAAGTCTGGGTCTTCCCGAGTCGCGGGGTCAGCCAAGCCACAGTTGTCGAGAAGTTCATTCCAACATGCGGCAACATCTGGAAGGTCTGCCATGTCTGCCATCGAGCAGCCCGCTCGGACATTTGGCATTGTTACGATTTGTTCGTCTGCTGTCAGTATGTCAGCCGACTCTGCCATGAAGTGAACTCCGCAGAAAACGATGTGTTCTGCGCTTGAATCTGCTGCCTTTTTTGCCAATAGGAATGAGTCGCCGATTTCGTCTGCGTGTTCGATAATTGAATCACGCTGGTAGTGGTGGCCCAAAACCATCAGTCGGTCGCCCAACTTCGCCTTGGCGGCGCGGATTCGCTGGCGCAACTCGTCAGAATCGGCATCAGAATTGTCACCCGCGAGGGTGCAGGATGAAAGAGGTAGACTCAGCATGAGACCACTTCGGGGTCCTTACTGAGGCCGCCACCCCTTTGAATGCATCTCTTCTACGCGGTAACACCCCGTAGGGGTGCAGGTGACCAAATGGAAGCGTGGAGTGAGCAAAAACTGCTTCATATAGGGGCAGAAGCGGCTGTTTCGGCTGGACTTTTCCTCGGATTGCCAGCGGTTCGCAAGGTGCGCCGGCCGCGCGGCTATCGTCATCCCGACCTTGAGCGCCGCCTAACAAAATCGCGAATGTCGGCAGAGGCGCGCATGTTGACAAGACTCGCCCAAACCGCGATGCCGGTTCCGATACTACTCTCACTAGACGCTGAGAGAGGAGAGATGATCCTGAGTCTGATGGCGGGTGAACCGGTCATCGAATGCCTGCGCAAAGATAGAGATGTTGTGAAAAATGGTGATGGGGCTACGGAATTGAGCATTGCCGGAGGAGAAGAATCGGCGCAACAGATTCTAGCCGCTACAGGCCGAGTTATCCGCAGCCTTCACTCCCGAGGTGCTGTGCATGGGGATTTGACAACTAACAATCTGCTTTGGGATGACGATGTGGGAATTTCACTAATCGACTTCGGACTTTCCAGTTGGACTACTGAGGTTGAGAAAATGGGGCTCGACCTGCAGGTGCTGCACGAGTGTCTCACCGCGAGTCATCCTGAACACCCAGAGGCGATGGCTTGGGTTCTCGACGGATATCAATCGGCTGATGAAGATGAAAAAAATGGCAAGGCCAGAGCCGCCGAATGGTCGGGTTCTGACACCCCGCCGCCGAGTGCCAAAGAGGTTCTCACTCGGTTCGACAAGATTCGCTCTCGCGTCCGTTACCACGGCTAACTCCACCTACCATCGGATAGCGTCGTGGCAAACCGAACCGGCTCTCAAATGGCGTTGTGGCAAACCGAACCGGCCCACAAATAGCGATGTTTGAATCAGCCGAGCAGAATCGCAGCGAGTCGCCAGCCGCCAAAAGCGAGCAGTGGACAGCCCACAACATTGGCTCCGATGTATCCGATTAGCGGCGCTTGCAAGCCATTCTCAAATTGTTGAATGACATCGACGCTGAAAGTAGACATCGTCGTGAAAGCACCCAAAAGCCCAGTGCCGAAGAACAACATCATCTCGGGGGAAATCTTGCCAGTTGTGAGGGCAGCCCCCATCAAAATTCCAAGCAGCAGAGAGCCGAGCAGGTTGACGCTCAAAGTTCCCCATGGAAACTCGCCCGGAAACCACTCCGATACCGCATAGCGGGCTACCGCACCAAGTGCACCTCCGGCCGCCACGAGAAGAAGGGTCTTGGGTTCCATATGCTACGGGCTAGGTTACGTCCCTCTTCATCTTGGCGACAGTCAATCGCCGACAGACTCAATCACGCGGCACCACTCCAACCGCCGTGAAGCGACTTCTATTTCTGACCGGAAATTCGGGCAAACTTGCTGAAGCGCAACTCTACTTCGGCCCCCTAGGTTTCAAAGTCGAACAATTCCTCCAAAATGGGCAGCCTCCCGAGATGGTCGAACCACAAGCCGAGACTCTTAGAATCGTGGCAAACTGGAAGATAAATCAAGCGAGGAAATTGTTGGAGGAGAGCGGCGAAACGGCGGCGATTTTCGTCGATGATTCCGGCCTTTTCATCGACTCACTGAACGGCTTTCCCGGTGTCAATTCCGCGCCTGTTCACCAACAGATTGGGTGCCGCGGAATTCTTGACCTCATGAAGGGGAAAAACGAGCGGGGGGCAGAGTTCCGAACCAGCGCCATTCTTTGGGATGGTGTGGAGTATTTCGGCGAAGGTGTTTGCAGAGGAGAAATCAACGTCGATGAGCGAGGTGAGAACGGTTTTGGCTACGACCCTATTTTCGTCCCGGCAGACATCGAAGATTCATCTGCTGGCTCGCTCTCAACCGGCGGGCTAACCTTCGCAGAAATTCAAACCGCTGAAAAAAACGCCTTCAGCCATCGCCGTAAAGCGCTTGAAGCGGTTGCATACCAACTAAAATGAAAAAAAAATCAGCGGCCCCCTCGGAACAAACGAATAGGCTGCAAACCGGCTCAAAGGAGCCGTACCATACGCCGTCGTATTCAAAGCGGGGATGCCGGTGCTCGCCCCCGTAGGGGGGGGCGAGATGTCATTTGGCCGATTATTGTTGATATTCGCATTCGTTCTCGGCATCCTCTTCATGCTGTTTCTCGGCGGCGAATGGGAAAACGAACTCTACAACTATGTCTTCACCGGTGCACTGCTCCTCCTCGCCGCATTTCTGATGTTCACCCGGAGCGGTGGCAAGAAGAAGCGAAGGCGAGGTAAGAAACCGAGTGGCAGGAAGCGTGCGAAATCGTCAGATGGAGAGTCATCGGAGGAGGAGGACGACGACGGTTTTGAACTCCCAGCGGCGGTAGTCCAGGACGAGGACGGCGGCAGCAGGCGTGACCGAAAATTAGCCCAGTCAGCCGAAGCGAACGAAGAGAGCGACGATTCCGAAGAGACCGAAGAAGTTGTCCAACTCGACGCATCAGCAATCGAGGAAGAGGTCCATGTCGCTGAGGAATATGTGGTCGACATCGATGCCGAATCCATCGAAGAGGCAGACATCGAGGATTTCGTCGACGAGCAACGGGACAAGCGGGCTGCCGTCAAGCGCCGAATCGAAGAACGCCGCCGAGGACAGTTGGCTGAAATCCGAGCAAACGCTGCAAAAATGTGGGCAAAACAGGATGATTCAGAAGACCTCCTTTCGATTCTCTCAAAGCCAGGTCACGGCTTGACCCTGCTCGACGAGCCGGAAAAAGTGGCACCCGGTCATCCATATGGGGCGACCTATGTCAGAATTGACAACGCACGAATTCTCAAGTTGAGAATACCGCTCGATGACGGCTTTGTAGCCGCTTCCGAAATCGAAGAAGAGGAGGAACTTCTCGACCTGCCACCACCTCCAGACGGGCTCCCTCTCCCCCCTCCACCGACCGCAAGTCAGTCAAGGTTGGACGCTATGAGAGACGAAATGGTGTGATTTTATGTCGGAATCGCTTACTATTGAACAAGTGGAAATTGCCTCATCCTCACCCGAAGGAGGGGTCGTCGAAGTTTGGACAATCAACCGCCCCAACAAATTGAACGCCCTCAACTCCGAAGTGATTGCTGCCCTCAAAGCGGCCTGTGCTGAAGCGGAATCGAATGATGATGTGAGAGTGGTTGTCATTCGTGGCGCAGCGCCATTATCAGTCGAAGAGGGGGAGCGCGCTAAGCCACCAGCCTTTGTCGCTGGAGCGGATATCACCGAATTTGTCGGCAAAGGCTCAGATGATGTCCGAGCCACATTCGAAGATAATGCGTGGGAGGCGATTTGGAATCTGTCCATACCGACAATCGCCTCCATCGACGGCTTCGCCCTTGGCGGAGGCTCAGAAATCGCCCTCTCATGTGATATGCGAATCGCTACCAACCGTTCCCGATTTGGAACTCCTGAAATCAATCTGGGGTTGATTCCCGGCGGCGGTGGAACTCAGCGACTGGCTCGTCTGCTCGGCTACGGTAAGGCACTTGAGATGGTGATGAGCGGCGACATGGTTGATGCTGTCGAGGCTTATCGAATCGGATTGGTGAATCACCTCTGCGCTCCCGATGAACTTGAGGTCGCTACGATGACACTCGCCCAGAATCTCGGCTCAAAATCCCCTCTAACAATGAAGGCGGCTAAGCGAGCGGTACGAGCCGCTCTTGAGTTACCGCTCGCAGAAGGAATCGAAAAGGAGCGTGATGAATTCTGTGCCCTCTTCGATACCGAAGACAAAGAGATTGGAGTCAATGCCTTCCTCGCGCGCGAGCGCCCGGAGTGGCAGGGCCGTTGAGCCCGAGGTGGAAAAAATGGCGGATTCTGGAGAACCACTCGTTGTAGCGAAGGATTTGGGTAAGGCATTCGGCGACTTCGTCGCCCTACACCCCATCAATGTCAGCGTAGATGCGGGAGAATTTTTCGGGGTCTTTGGCCCCAACGGGGCCGGAAAATCGACTTTTATCAAACTCCTGACCGGTCAACTCCGCCCCACAATGGGCGGCGCCAAGGTGCTGGGCATCAATGTCCGCTCCGACCCTCGCAAAGTGAAGGCGAATGTCGGTATTGTACCAGAATCCGAGAGCCCCCCATCCTATCTGACCGCTGCTGAATACCTAGAGTTCGTCGCCCGCCTGAGAGGTCTAGAAGAGGTGGAGGAGAAGGTGAATTACTGGCTTGAGTGGTTTGGAATCACCGAAAAACGGGACTCTCTTTGCAAAGACCTTTCCAAAGGCCAGCGCCAAAAAGTGATGCTCGCAGGCGCCTTTATCCATAGCCCGAAACTGCTTTTCCTCGACGAACCATTTGTCAATCTCGACCCAATTTATCAGCGAAAATGTAGAGGGCTTTTGATGGAAATTATTGGCGATGGTGGAACGATTTTTCTCTGTACTCACATCCTTGAAGTCGCTGAAAGACTCTGCACACGAGTCGCGATTATAGACGAAGGTCATGTCCTCGCATCGGGTCGTGTGAACGATTTGAAAGAGCACGAAAATGAAACTCTCGAAGATGTATTCATTCGGCTTGTAGGCGCCTCGATGGCCCAGGTCGAAGCTAGAGCAGACGGCCTTTCAGAAGAAGAGTGAGAGTTGGTGGTTTCCGGTGACTTTCGGAAATAGGGAACCGCCGTCGATGTCGGAATCGTTCGGAGTCACTTTTCTAATGATGTTCCGCGAAGAATGGCGGCAGAATGTCGACTTTGCGCGCAAGCGTCATATCATCATGTTCCCCTTCATGTTGGCACTTTTGATTACCATCATGACCGTCGGACTGCGCTACCTTACCGGCGAAGTTCTAATCGGGGCGGAGAGTGACCAACAATCGTTTTCTTGGGACCAAATGAAGTTCTACATGCATGGGGCGATGTTCATGTTCAGCCTATCCATGGGTTCGTTTGCATTTCTCGGACGGGTAATGACCTCACAGCGGGCGGGCGGGAAAAACTACCTTCTCGCGGCACCGGCGATGCACCCTCTTGACCTGACTACGAACTACTTCTCCTACTACTGTAAGGAGGTCTGTTACTACATTCTCATGCTGCTCGTTCCGACTGTGGTAGGGATGGCTGGAGGAATCCTTTTGGAAGAATTTGCGGGACTTTCTACACCGCTTGAATGGGCTTCACTTCCCTTCGTGTTCGTTGCACTGGTCATCACACTCGCGCAAGGGCTTGCGTTCTCTTTCCTCGCCTCAGCCCTATTCAGTAGAGGTGGAAAATGGGCAGTTCTCGTGCCGGTAATTGGCATCGGATTCGGACTGGTCGTGGCATTCGGAATAATCCCTCTTGAGAGCCTGATTCTCGGCATGGGATTCCAGTTCAGCCACCAACTCTGGATCCCTCCCGTTGCACTAGCAATCTCATTTTTCATCGCTTACCTCGGAGCCTATCTTGTACCGGAAGATTTTGAAATTCATGTCAGCGCAAAGAGTGAACTTCTCACCCCTGTCTACAACCGTCTCACCTTCCTCGGAAACGGAACAACACGGCTTTTGGTGACCAAGGATTTGGTGGATTTGTGGCGCAGTAAGACATTGGCAAAGATGTTGATTTCCTACACTGTGCCCCTCGTATTCCTTGTACTGCTCGCCTGGCTGGTCGACTTCGCAAACTTCCCAATTCCGTTCAACCTCCTCTCGTACGCCCCCTTCCTCGGCTTCTTCGGTTTCCAATTCTACTCATGGCTCAATGGCATGGACCCTCCCGATTTCCTCAATGGATTCCCGGTATCGGTCCCCGAATTGTTGCGCTCGAAAGTGATTGTATACTTCTTAATCACAACTTGGATATCTGTGATTTTCCTCGCTGTGATGGCCAAAGTTTTGGACCAGATGTGGGCGCTGCCGGCAGCCCTTCTAGTGATGATTGCCAACTCAATTTACATCGTCAGTCTAACCGCCCTTCTGATGGGCCTCAGGCCGAACAAAGCGATATTTGATTTCTCGATTATGGGCTGGTTCTACCTCGGCACCATCGTGCCACTGCTCGGCCTGTTCCTGCTTTCGTTCACTCAAGGTGATATGACCATCTACGAGAATTGGGGACAGTTGGTCTCAGAGCAGGGATTGAATGCGACAACCGCGGTTCTCGTCGAAGAGAATTCGGCTGGGAAAGGGCTGCGTGGAATTCTCTTCCTGAGCGCCATTCTCACTCTGCTTGGCGGAGCATTCCAGATGATGCTGACTCGCCGTTGGGGTACAGCGGCATTCGAAAACTGACCTCGGTTGGCGGGGTCCCAAATTTTCTCCAGAAAATTCGGGTATCGCTCATGAGTTTCGCCGAACCGGTTGCTCGGTGAAATCGCTGAATATCGGAAGGGCCCTCCGGGCCCTAAGAGCAACTATTCGGTTCGGCTGACTGAATTCGTTCTCGCTACGCTTTCATGCGCCCCGCCTAACCTCGGTCAGCCAATGCCAAATTCGTCGACTGGGGGGTACTGAATTCCGATTTGATCGTGAATTGAATTGAGTGTAAATTTTGACTATTTCTTGAGAATATTTTCATCTATTTCGATGATTAAAATATGGTGCGGGTATGAAATTCAACCGCCCCTAAGGGGCGGAATCGGATTGACCGCCCAATAGTGGTCGGAAGATAACCAAAGGTTATAGCGAATCGAGAAGAGTGCAAGGTACGCTGAGCCGGAGGCATCACCATGGCAAGAAAAGGTAAGGGTAGACCGAAGAGACAGCGGCGGCAACAGCAAAGAGCGCAATATGAAGAGCTCGACAAGTACCCAGTAGCCCCCCCTCACGCTTTCGCAAGGATTGTCCGAGACCTGCGCACACTGAACATTATGTATCAGGCGATTGAACCTCCTTTGACAAAGATTGAACAGCGAGATTTTGAGCAAATAATGGATATTTTCGTGAAGTCTGTCACCGCTGATATAGAGGAAATAGATACTGACCCTGCCGGCTATCTGCGTGCTGCGATGGACCAAATCATCAAGTCTTATTCGTTGAGAGTAACCAAGAAATCTCGTTCGAAGATTTTCTACTACCTCAAACGTGACCTTCTAGGATACGGCCGCATGGATGTTTTGATGAATGACGCCAATGTTGAGGATGTGTCGCTCGATGGTACAGGGATTCCGATTTTCGCCTATCATCGTAAATTTGAGTCGGTTGAGACTTCAATCGCTTGGCCTGATGACGATGAGTTGGAATCATACATTATCAAACTCGCACAGCGTTGCGGTAAGCACATTTCTGTCGCTGAGCCGCTGCTTGACGCGACATTGATGGACGGTTCTCGAATTGTCATGAAATTGGGACACGAGATTTCGACAAAGGGTTCGACATTCTGTATCCGTCGATTCAGAGAGGACCCGTTCTCGCCTTGTGACATAGTTGCATTCAGAACTATGACCAGCCTGATGGTCGCCTACATGTGGATCGCTTTCCAGCAAGGAATTTCGATGCTGTTCGTAGGTGGAACAGCGTCTGGAAAGACTACCACACTCAACGCGATGGCACTTTTCATTCCTTGGCAGATGAAGATTGTCAGCATCGAATCGACCCGTGAGGTCAACATTCCTCAGCCTAACTGGATTCCTGGTCTTACTCGACAGGGATTCGGAGGCGAGTCCAAGGAGGGTGAAATCGGTGAGTTCGAGTTGTTGAAAGCAGCACTTCGAGAACGACCTGAGTACATCATCGTGGGTGAGATTCGTGGTGCTGAAGCATATGTTCTGTTCCAAGCGATGGCTACTGGCCACTGTTCCTACTCAACAGTTCACGCCGATTCGGCAACTTCACTCATTCACCGACTGGAGAACAAGCCGATTGATATCCCGAGAGTTCTACTTCCTGCGCTGGAAGCAATTTCCATCCAAATGCAGACCAGAATCAACGGCCGTCGTGTGAGACGAACCAAACAAATTGTCGAGATTGTCGGCGTCGACCCGCACAGTCAAGAGGTCATCACAAATGAGGTGTTCAAGTGGGACCCGTCCAGCGACGATTACGAATTCTCCGGCAAGTCATATGTCTTGGAGAAAATCATGGTGAAAATCAATTACAACCAAGATGATATGAGAAACGAATTGCGAACTCGCAAGCGAATTCTCGACTGGATGGTCCTCAACGACATCCGAAAATCCGACCAAGTGGCCCAAATTATTACCGAATACTATGTCCGCCCACAAGCCGTTTTGGCTAGAGTAGACGGGCTCCAGTGAGGTGTTCTCAGTGGCGAAGAAGCCAGAAGAAAAGAAGCGCTTTGAGGGAATGACTCTCTCGGGTTGGCAGGTCTTTTCCAATATGCTTCTTGGAAAGTTGTTGAAAAAGAAGTCTCGAGCCGACACAGAATTGCAAAAAACTCTCTTACAAGCCGATATCCGAGTGATGCCAGAGGTCTACAAAGCGACGACCTACATGAGCACCTTCGTCGCTTTCGCAATCTGTGTTGGTGTCATTTCTCTCGTCTTCCTCCCCGAAATCGGCGGCATCGCACTCTATGAAAAACAGCAGACCGACGAATCGATTGTGCCATGCATTGACTGGGCATTCTGGAACTCAAACGACATCAACCCCGAACTCGATTGGAGTGGAGTAGGTCCGGACGAACAAACCTACACCTACGGTGGCTGCCCATTTTACGAAACGAAAGTGGTATCGGGAACGGCAAAGGCCGCCGTGGTATTCTTATTCGGCATATTGGCTCCTATCTTCGCCTACAAACATTTTCTGGGTGCTGCAGAACGAAAGAGATTCGAGAGGGGCGAGGCGCTGGAGAAGTATATCCCATACGCAGCATCATACACCGCAGCGATGGCAGCAGCGAATGCAACCCCATCAAAAATCTTCAAGTCACTCGCAATGAATGAAGACATCTACGGCGAAATTGCATACGACTCGGCGATGATTTACAGAGATGTGACGCTACTCGGTATGGACTTGGTAACTGCTATCAAACTCTCAGTCGATAGAGCGGCTTCGCCCTGGGTCTCTCAATTCTTCCAAGGTATGACTGGTACCCTAACCTCTGGCGGGAACTTGAAAATCTACTTCCTTAACCGGGCCGAGCACTACATGCGAGAAAACAGAATTAGGCTCAGCGTGTTCCTTGAAACTCTAGCGATGATGGCGGAATCGTATGTTGTGGTCGCAGTGGCAATGCCTCTCTTCCTCATCGTCATGCTGGTCATCATGTTCTGGGTGTCCGGCTCGGGGGCACAGTTGACGGAGACACAGGTGTACGGAGTCGTCATGGGTGTTCTTCCAACGATTCACATCGCTTACGCGATTCTCGTATGGATGATGAGCAAAGAACAAGAAATGTGAGATGGAGGTGAAAAAATGGCACGCAAGAGAAAGGAAAAAATTAGGATCGAACTCGACCTTCCCAAAGACGACAACTTACGAAGAAACTTCCTCGCAATCACCATCTCAACTGCGTTCATAGGACTCGCCTGCCTTGGCTTTTGGGCAACTAACGCCGACTTGGTCTTCGGCATCATGGCGCCGGCACCACTCAATGGAAACCCAGTTTTCATCAACTCTGCTTGTGGATTTGACCCGAACGGTGCTCAACCAGATTATTCGATGAACGAAACCTGCTACTGGACCAAGGAGCGGGCGGCGACTCAATCGATGACACTCGAATGGGAGAATGTGAAAGGCCCGGGTATGGCCCAAACTTTCGATATTCCCGGAATTGACCCTTTGAAATTAGGCACTTTACCGCATCCGGTTCAACCGCTGAGATTGGATTGTAGCTCGACGGCTGATGAATCGTATCCGTTTACAGTTACTTTGTGGGAACCTTCGTTTGGCGGGGGACTCGGAACAGCCCATGTTGTTCAAGCAGTGACAAATCAAGACGACTGCTTCATCATTATCGATAACGCCGTATCTGCCGAAGGGTGGCAAATGTGGCTTGAATTTGACCGGACGCTTCCTCGAATGACTAAATTTGAGGTGACTGTGTCAGTCGACTCCTACGACGGAATCCCTGATTGGATGAACGATGCTTCTCAGTTCGTAGGACCTGAAGTCGTTCTTGGACCGCTCACCATGAGGCCATTCCTCTTCGTGAACTTCTTCGGATACGGGTTCATTTTCATCTGCCTGCCTGGCGCAATTTATTGGGACAAGCAAATGAAGAAGATTGACGCCATCGAAGAAAAATTCCCCGACTTCCTTCGAGACCTAGCTGAATACTGGAAAGGTGGTTTGTCGATGACCTTGGCAGTGAGAACACTCGCTCGCTCAGAGTACGGCGCATTGAATGAGGAGGTGGGAAGGATGTCCGACCAACTCAGTTGGGGCGTAGCCTTCGGTGATGTCATCCAAATGTTCGCCGACCGAGTAGGAACTCCACTGGTCAAGAGAGCGATTAGCCTGATTCAGGAAGCAAACAAAGCGGGTGGAAAAATCTCCGATATTTTGGTCACTGCTGCAAATGACAGCCGAGAAATTAAGTTCCTACAAAGTGAAAGAGAGCGCGCAATCGCCTCTTACATCGCAGTTATTTGGACCTCATACTTCGTTTTCCTCGGCGTTATCGTCGTTCTCGCGAAGGTCTTCATTCCAGCGATTTCAAGCTCGAACGCCGGCGATGATTCAGCCCAAATCGGAAACATGGTAATTCGTGCCATCGACCCACTATTCTTCCTCGTCGTATTCTTTTACGGAGTCAGCGCGCAGGCGCTGGGCAACGGCTCAATGGCTGGATTGATGGCAACTGGAAGATTATCAAGCGGAATGAAACACGCTGGATACATGCTCATATGTGCAGTTTTATCCTTCAATCTAATCGCTTTCTCGCCAGATCTGATCGGTATTCCAGGCAACGTGGGACTGAATCCAGCATTGGGGACTTTCATTCCGGGTTGATGTGAAAATATGCGACAGCGTGGGGTTTCTCCAGATGACGCACAAGTGCATGTGCTTGAGATGTTAACGCTTTTCTGGCTGTTTTTCATGTCGGGAACATTCATTTTGCAACTTCAGATTCCAGACCCAGTTTCACCCGCTGCTGACGGCGCTCTGCAACTCGGTGCAGAAGACGCCTTCGTCTTGCAACTCGGGACAGATGCCACAGACTCTGCAAACCACACCACAAAATTGGGGGAGATGCTGGCCACAGAAACTCTCGATGATTCTTGTAATGCCCTTCTTGCCGGGCTTCCCAGTTTCGCTCAGGGCAACTGTTGGTTGGCTAAGAATGGGGGAGAACTCACTAGACATGGCGGAGGGAGCACCCCACTTGGGAGGACTGTCAGTATCCATCATCTGGTGCACGATGGTGGCGACGTTTGGACCGTCAGTTTGCAGGTTTGGAACACCGGAGGTGGGGTTTGATGCGACGAGTTCAATCGAGTGAATCGCAGTCGACCGGTTCTACCCGACTGGTAAGCGATGAGACCGGCCAGATGTTGCTGGCCACCGGACTAATTCTGATGCTCTCACTTCTTTCGATGGCGTGGTATGGAATTTCAGTCGCCGGATTGGGTGAGCCATACGACCCGGGAACTCACGATGTGCTGGATACCTCCGAAACATTCAGCGAAGTTTGGCAACCGCTCATCGAAAATCGCAGTGCGGAATTGATGGCTGGAGGCGCTGACTGGCAGGAGGCGATTGACTCCGCTGCAAATTCGACTGCGGCTGACTTGATGCGACATGGTGAGCACCGAGGTGTCGAAATCATTCTCACCAATATTATCGCCACAAATTCAAGTGGCACCTTCACCATCACTTGTGAGGTTGGAATCGCCGACCGTCACGCTCGACTCCAACTGGTCGACTACCAAGCAGAAATTGAAATCAGCTGAATCTTATTGCATCTCAGCAGGAATCCGCGGTTTCATCCACCGATGCCACAACGGCGGAATCAAGCAGGGCCAAAAGACCCCGAAGTACCCCGACGGTAGCGTCGGCGCATCATCGTAAGGCTGCAACTGCCAGAACGGCTTACTCGCCTTCAAATGGTGCGCTGGATGACGCGTCAACTCGAGAAGAGTCCAGCGACTCCAACGCTTCTCAGACTGCCAAGAATGCATCTCAGTCTGCCGTTCATCAACCCCCCGACTCAAACCGTAGTGGCGGATATAATTGACGAATTCAAGCAGGAATATACTGACGCCCGCCTGATAGAGGAATGCGACCAAAACCCATTTGCCAGCCCCGAACCAACTCTCCGCTGCAAGATAGATAATCGCTAACATGATTGCCTCGACGACCAGACCTAGGAAGACTGGATTGAGGAGGAAGAGGGTCGACTTACCCTTCTTTTCAGCCCGAAAAACCTCCGTCCGCCACGCACTGATGAACTGCCTCGGAATCGTCTGCGCAATGTGAATCCAAAGCCCCCTTCCCATCGCGGCGCTCGCCGGGTCGAGTTCCGTTGCCACCGTCTTGTGGTGATTGTAGTTGTGCTCCGTGGTGAAGTGAGCATACATCGCCAACACCAAATTCCCTCGACCAAGCCACCATTTCGCCGACTTCGGTCTGCTGTGACCCAACTCATGCGCTACCACAATTCCTGAAATTCCTGCCGAAATTCCGGTGCTGAATCCTGCCGCCCAAAGGGTCCAACTGTTGCCATCTTGGATGACTCGCCAACAGAGGGTTACGATGATTATTGGATTGAGAAATGCGTGAATAATGAGAATTGCTTCATACGGTTTGCCTGACTTTGGAGGGGGGCGTGCTGGCTTTGCCTCGCCGAAAAGTTGGTCGAGAATTGGATATACGAGTAAGATTAGTGCTGCCCCAAGAAGAGTCCAGTAGCCTCCAACCAAATTTCCGGAAAGCACTGCCAAAGGAACGATGAATCCGAGCAGATGAAACAGCCAAGATTCGGGTTTGAGTTCTGCCATCGTGTTTTACCCCGCCATGCACCTGAAATATCGGTCGAAATTCCCCTACCTCTGCTGGTACCACGCCTCGTCAAGCCACTGACGAACTCGCTCTGGCCCATCATCGTGAAGATGAGTGTCGACGACCTTCCAACCCGCCACTTTCGCGCGGATGAGCAGGCCTGATTGAATCTCTCTAATTCTGTTGAATGCTGCAAGATAGCGTGCTGAACCTCGATGCGAATTGGATTCTCGCTCAACGATTCTACCCTCATGAATTGACTCATTGTCAATGACTAGAGCAACACCGACTGCGACGCCGCCTTGTTTGGTCCAATCGCTGATAATTCTGTTTGAAGGAATGATGTGTGCTCCTTCAATCACCAAATCAATTCCTTCTCTGCGCGCACGAGAGACGACCGCTTCGACACCTCCCTCGACTGCAGCACTGGCGTCTAGCCAATCGGTGACCGCATCTCCCGTCTCACCTGTACTGTAGGTTGAACGGTGAAGGGCGGGGCTGTCGCCCGGCGTCGTGGTCGAGCGAAGCACCTCGCGAATCATGTCACTGCTCGCCGTGCGGTCGAAGTCGAGTTCAACCGCCACCGCCTTTGCGAGTGTCGTCTTGCCGACTCCAGAAGCGCCCGAAATCAACAGCAGACGGGGCGCTCTAATTGCAGATTCGTCGCTCACGAGGCCACTCTCCATTTGATTCGTAATGAGGCCAAGTCCAAGTCATCTTCGGCGGAATCACCGTTGGATGGCCTTGATTTCAAGGAACTCGTCGAGCCCATGGGTACCCAGTTCCCTGCCGTTGCCCGACATCTTGTAGCCACCAAAAGGCGCTGATATGTTGAACGCTCCACCGTTGATGCTGACCTGCCCGGTACGCATCTTGCGAGCGAAGGCCATTGCGCGCTCTTCGTCAGCGGACCAGACCCCCCCGGAAAGTCCGTATTCGGAATCGTTGGCCAAGGCGAGAGCCTCCTCTTCAGTTTCGTAGGTTGTGATGACCAGCACCGGGCCGAAGATTTCCTCGCACCAGACTCGCATGTCAGGAGTGACATCGGCAAACGCCGTCGGCTTCACGAAGTAGCCGGACTCAACTCCTTCAGGCATCCCGAGCCCGCCGCCAATCAAGGTCGCTCCCTCGTCGATTCCACTCTCGATGTACTCCGTCACCAAAGCCTGCTGTCGCCCCGAAACCATGGGACCACACTTGACCGACTCATCGAGTGGGTCACCGGCACTGTAGCCGTCAGTCCGACTAGAAACAATCTCAACCACCTCATCGCGGCAACTCGCCGGCACGATCAACCGCGTCAGCGCAGAACAGGTCTGACCAGAATTTGCAAAACAGGCGCTGACAGCAATCTTCGCTGCCAATCCGACATTGGCGTCATCAAGAATTACATTTGCTGACTTGCCGCCGAGTTCAAGCGTCACTCGCTTGACTGTGGGAGCAGCAGCCTCGCTCACTCGCACACCGGCCCCGGTCGAGCCGGTGAAGGAGACCATGTCCACATCAGGGTGGCTGGAGAGAACTTCTCCGATGTCACTACCGTGGCCACTAACTAGGTTGAAGACCCCTTTGGGAAGCCCAATTTCGTGGATGATATCGGCGAGGATAAAGGCGTTCAAGGGAGCCTCTTTCGAGGGTTTGAGCACCATCGTGCAACCGGCCGCAAGGGCTGGCGCGACCTTCCCGATTATCTGGTGAAGAGGGAAATTCCAGGGCGTTATCATGGCGCATACTCCGACCGCCTCCTTGACCACCAGCGAGTTGCGAACCTCCTCCTCAAACTGGTAACTTTCGAGCATTTTTGCGTACGAACGGGCTACCACGCGCGGGGTTCCGACCATCGCCATCCGACTGTATCCGATGGGTGTGCCGACCTCCGCTGTGATGAGTTGGGCTAACTCTTCTCCTCGTTCCTTCAGTGCTGCCGAAATGGCGTTCAGTGCCTCGATTCGAGTATCCAAACTACTGGCCGACCACTCTGGAAATGCAGTCCGTGCTGCGTTAACAGCCAAATCCACATCGGACGATGAGCCGACCGGAACTGAGCCGATTGTCTGCTCGGTCGCCGGGTTGACCACTTCGATGGTTCCCTCACCATTGGCCTCAACCCATTCGCCGCCGATGTAGATAGCATCTCGTTGCATCATGTTGCAGCCCAATCGACCGCCTCTTATCACCTTCATGCAATTCAAGAGTGAGGACCTCAAGCGCGCTTCATGGCGCTGACCGTTGAGAGTCAAGGTGATGGAGTCGCGCTCATCACTTTGGACGAGGCCGCAGCGCGCAACGCATTCGACTTGGAATCGATGCAGGCGATTGCCGACGCCTTCACAGTTCTACTTGCAGACGACGACATCCGCGCCGTCGTTCTAACAGGTACGGGCCGCTTCTTCTGCGCTGGTGCCGACATCAACGCCTTCCGTACCGCCATCGACGACGGCACGATCGGCGAGGTCGTCCACGGATTGACGGAGATTCTCCACCCTCTACTACTCGAACTGCGCAAATCCGACACGGTGTTTGTCGCCGCCATGAACGGAGCGGCGGCCGGAGGTGGACTGGGACTCGCACTAGCCGCCGACTATCGGGTGGCCGCACCCGACGCAAAGTTGGCCGCCGCCTTCTTTTCCCTTGGATTGAGCCCGGATGGTGGAACTACCTGGCTACTCCCCCGGCTCGTGGGAAGTCAGAGGGCAAGGAAGTTCTTCTTCGAAAATGAGACTTGGACCGGTGAGGAGGCCCTTGAGGCGGGAGCGGTCGATGAGGTGGCCGAGCAGGAGCAACTCGTCAGCCGGGCGATAGAGGTGGCAGCGGACTGGGGTAAGTGGTCAGCGGTCAGCAGACGGAGCACCAAACAACTTCTCGACGCCCAAAACGCGACCTTCTTCGAGAGTCAACTCGGACTTGAACAGGCGCTGATGACCGCCGCTAGCGAGACCCCTGACTTCGCTGAAGGTGTCGACGCATTCCTTGAAAAACGAGAGCCAGATTTCACTTGAGAGGCGGGATGTGACAGATGTCAGAATTACAGGAACTTCTAGCACGGCTCGCCGAACTCGATGAGCCCGAAAGTCTGGTGCTGACCGCAGTGCTACGACTCGACGGTAGAGTCGAGAGGACGCTCGAGAGCCACTACCGCCGGCTGAGACTCGCCCTTAAGGGAAGGCGGCGACTTGCCGAGTCGCTGGAGGAGTCAATCGAACAGGCGGCAAAACTGTTGTCCCGACTAGGCAACAGCGGCACCGGAATCGTCTATGTCTGCCCCGCCCTTGACCTCGCAGAGGCGATCAAGGTCGACATCAAAATGAGAGAGAGAGTAGTCTTCTCAAGCCTACCCCACCTACTCCCGCTCGCTGAGGTGGCAGACGACTGGGAGACCTTCTCAATCGTCTTCATCGACCATTCGCGGGTCCGTCTGGTAACAGTGACCGCAGGGTTGCCCGAGACCCGCCACACCGGACGGGTGGACATCAAAAACCGGGTGAAGAAGGGAGGTTGGTCACAGAAAAGATACGCCCGCAACCGAGAGGGTGAGGTGCGCCACTGGGTGAAGAAGGTGGTCGAAGACCTCGAGCGCATCATCGGTGGAAACAGGTCGGAAAGGATAGTCATCCTCGGTGACAAGGAGCTTGCACCGCGGCTGGCCAAAAGCCTCCCCCCACATTTCGCTGAGCGACTCGTCGGAGTCCAGGCCGTCCACCAACCCGGAGAGTTGGGAGAACTGCTGAAGTTGGCACTGCCTCACTATCTGGCCGCAGAAGAGCGGGAAGAGAAGAGCCACCTGACCTCACTCGAAGAGAGGGTGATGACAGGTGGTCCGGGCACTCTAGGAGAGGACGAGGTTCGCAGAATGCTCGAACAGGGCAGGGTCGACACGCTCATCCTTCATCCGAGGGAGGGTGACAACGCCCGCGAGGAGATGCACAACCAGTTGGTCATTCTCGCGCACGACTTCGGAACTGAAGTGACACTCGTCGAAGAGGCAGGGATTCTCGCTGAAACGGATGGGGTCGGAGCGCTTCTTCGATGGTAAAAGGTGAGGAAGGCAGGGGTTGACTGCGTCCCCATCATTCAATTTTCCAATTGAGAATTGAGCCATCTGTCGTCGGTGGTTTGCAACTGAGCCCCTCACAGAGCCACGCCTTCCACGGCTCATCACCTCGGTCTTTGCCCGATTGAGCACTGGATGACGAGACGACAAGTTGCCGTACACCAGCGGCTCGCCGCAACTCCCCAACCTGTTCAGGCTCGTCGCCATCATGGTGGACGAACCAGACGCTCCACGGCTCAATCAGGTCGGCAGCAGCGTTGAGCAGCGACCAGTAGGCCGGACCCTGATGGGCCAAGTTTCCGGAAAGTCGGGTGACTGAGCCCTCCGCCACCTCTCGCCAGAGACCTGCCGAATCATGTGCGGGCCACACTCCGAGCAAGGTAGCCAGCAATCTCACCGCCACAGCGGTTGAGCCGGGCACCGCTGAGTCAGACTCACAGCGCTGTCGGACTGGAAGTTCACCGTGACCGGCGGTGGCAAGCCAGAAGCCGCCCTCTGAATCCCCGAAGTCGTCAAGCATTCTGGCAGTAATCGCAAGCGCCCGCTCAATACAATCCCCATCATCGATGCGAATTCCCCAGTTGAGCAGCCCGAGAGCCGCCCACGCATGGTCGTCGAGGAAGCCGGGGCCACCGTCAACCTCTCCTCGTCGGGTGCGGATGACCGAGCCATCCGGCCTAGTCGAGCGCTCCATCAAGCCACGAGCCACATGAGAGCCGATGCGAACAGCAGCGTCACCATCCAACTCGGCGCAAGCGGCCAGAAGCATCCCGTTCCAGCAACTCAGAACCTTGTCGTCGGTACCCGGGCGCGCCCGCGCAGCGCGCGCCTCAAGAAGTGCCAAACGCATCTCTTCCTCCGCGTCAGCCTCAAGGCCAACCGCATCACCAAGCGCTAACACACTGCTGCCACTACCCTCAAAATTACCCGATTCGGTGACCGACCAGCGCTCACATGCGACCGCTCCATCAGCCTCTCCAAGAGCAGCAACAATTTCCTCTGGGCTCCACACATAGAAGACGCCCTCCTCGCTATGTCCCGAGCCATCATCCGAATCAGCGTCAAGAGTGGAATAGATCCCGCCGACTGGCTCAACCATCTCCCGCTCAAGCCATTCCAGTGTCAGTCGAATCACCCGTTCGTGAGTAGCAGGATTTCCCACCCCCTGCCTCAGTGCACGGTCATGGATGGGGAGCAAGAGAGCATTGTCATAGAGCATTTTTTCGAAGTGCGGGACCGCCCACGCAGCATCAACACAGTAACGGTGCCAACCCCCACCCAAATGGTCGAACAGCCCTCTATTCGCCATTATCTCCAGCGACACCGCCACCGCCTCACACGCCTGCTTGGAACCCTGCCTCATCAGCCCCTCAAACTTCATCGGATGGGGAAACTTGGGGGCCCCTCCAAAGCCACCATTGGTAGCATCGAACTGTTGCAGCGAATGTTGTACTGACGCCTCCAAAACCGCCGGAACTAGTGTAGAGAGTGAGTCCGCCGTAGGCTCGCCCCCCGCCGCCATCTTCTCAAGGTGCTCGGTCAACTGCCCTGCTGTCGCCAGCAATGCCTCACGCTCGTCGGTCCAGGCGTCACAGAGTGCCGTCACCAACTGACTCCACGAAGGTCTGCCATACCTCTGGTCGGGAGGAAAGTAGGTACCTGCGAAGAACGGTTTGAGCGTGTTGGGGTCCAAAAATGCGTTGAGCGGCCAACCGCCACTCTGGGTCATCAGCTGACAAGCCGCCATGTAGAGGGCGTCAACATCTGGGCGCTCCTCCCGGTCGACCTTCACACAGACCAATCGCTCGTTCATCAGCGCTGCTGTCACCTCGTCGTCAAACGACTCATGCTCCATCACATGACACCAGTGACAGGCCGAATATCCAATCGAAACCAACAGCGGCCGGTCAAGCCTCTTGGCCAACTCAATCGCCTCATCATCCCACGGCTGCCAAGCGACCGGGTTAGTGGCGTGTTGCAGCAGGTAGGGAGAGGTGCAGTGCTCGAGCCGGTTGACCGGCAACTCCTCAGCCACAGTAACCTGTTGTGTCAATCTGTCTTGATGGTTTGTCCGACGAGGTGCGGACACGGCGCGGCCAAGGCGCAGGAAAGGCGCGGTCAAGGCGTGACTTCAAGGCGAACGAGTATGAGGGCTCCACCATGGCAGGTGAATGCCCCTTGACCGACGAGGAGCAGGCGTGGCTGGACGGCGGTATCGCCGAGTTCAACACAGGTCGCTACTGGCATGCCCACGAGGACTGGGAGGATATGTGGAAATCGCTCAAGGCGAGAGATGCTGACCAACGGTTCATACTCGGAATCCAAGGGCTCATTCAAACGACTGCGCTGATGTTCCAATACGAGCGCAGTAAGCCACGCGGAGTGCGGAACATGTGGGGCAAACTCACTGACAAAATCGGCACCCCCGACTCACCTATGTTCGAAAATCTCTGGTCCGTCGACATCCCAAAGGTGCTCCGAGAGGTTCTCCCCTTCCTCACCGACGCCACCGCCGAAAACCCGACTTGGGAACTCGACCCGCACGAAGTGAGACTCTGACTTCAAAGGTCTCGCTCGACCTTCTCGCCACTCGACCAGTCGTAGATTCCCTTGCCGGATTTCTTGCCAAGGTCACCCGCCTCGACCAACCGGTCAAGAAGTGGATGCGGCCGATACGACTCATCATCGAACGCCTCTGCCAGATTGTTGAGAATGTCACGCCGAACATCCAAGCCGACCAAGTCCGAAAGTTCCAGCGGCCCCATCGGATGCTTGTATCCAAGCCGCATCGCGGTGTCAATGTCCGAAGCCGAAGCGACTCCATCCGCCAACATCCGAATAGCCTCGTTTCCCAAAACTACCCCGAGCCGACTCGTGGCAAATCCGGGAACATCGTTGACAAGAATTGTTGTTTTTCCCATCGCCGCGCCTACCGACTGGGCGAACTCGATGGTCGAATCAGAAATCTCATCGTGACGAACCAGTTCGAGCAGTTTCATAATCGGAACCGGATTGAAGAAATGCATTCCAACAACCTTGTCCGGCCGGCTCGTCGCACTTGCAATGTCTGATATTTTGAGCCCGGAGGTGTTTGTTCCAAGCACCGCGTCCGCGGGCGCCAGTTTATCCAAGTCGGAGAAAATCGACCGCTTCAACTCAATTATTTCGGGAACCGCTTCAATCACCAAATCCACATCCGCAACAGCCTCGGCCAAGTCGGCCACTGCGCTCAAGTTGGCCGACCAATCCGCCTTCTGTTCAGCAGAAGTCTTGCCCCGTGCAATACCAGAATCCCAAAACGAGGAAACGCGGGCCATCCCCGCCTCCAACCCCTCAGGAAAAGCGTCGTAGAGCCGAGTCTCCCAACCTGCCTGCGCGCACACCTGTGCAATCCCGGCACCCATCGTACCAGCACCAATCACGGCTACTCGTAATCCAGAAATCGCATCACTTCTGGCGGCCAACCTCATTCCTCCCTACCATAGGCAGCAAGGGCAGCCTGGAAGAGGCGCTGGCGTGGGACATCGTGTTCGATGAAGGAGTAGTACGGGGCCAAATCCTTTAGCAGTTCGATTGCCGAGATGTAAGCACCATAGATGAACGGGTCTGCCTCGTCAGTTTGGGGTATCAAAATCCCCAGTTTTTCAAGCCCTTTTCGGGTGTCCTCATCCCAAATCGAGTAGGTGTGTTTGGTGAAGTGGAGGTAGCCTGAAAGCCGCGTTAAATCCATTTGTGTATCTTCTGAAAGACTTTCCAAAAGCAGGGTGTCAGGATAGCGAATCGCATAGAGCATCAGCATAACTTCCCGCTCAACTTCAGTCCGCCAATTCCGTGGCCCGTGTCCCATCCACTCGTCGATCATGTCGAGCATCTCTCCCTTGTAAGGGCGATATATGCGGTAGAGCAATTCTTCGTAGCCGGTTGAATTTTGCGCCTCAGAAAGATGGTGCGCTTCAAACAACTCGGGAACTCGCTCAAAAAACGGTCGCAACCGTTCTCTGTCAATGCTAAGAAAGGCGTGGGCCTGCATCTTAACCACCTTCGGAAAGTCCGGCAATCTCTGCCGTTCACTCCTTCCACTCGCGGTACTGAATCCACTCTTCCTTGAAGTATTCTTGAAGTGCAGCCTCGTCAGCGTCACCGGGTAATACCGTTGTCAGATATTTCTCCCAATCCTGCTCACTTCCCTCAAAGGGTTCGCCATGCAGGTCAAACTTCTTGCCGTGGTACTTGCCGACACCGCGGTGGAATTTATCGGACGGGATGAAAACTTCAGGTTGGTCATCATGACGCCCCTTGTTGATTCGGACCATCTCCTCCTTCAATTCAGTGTAGTAGTGGGCGCGGCTCTCCTCGTTTAGGTGCTCGCGGTCTGCAGCAACTGTAGATTCCCGCTCATCATAGCGCCCCTTTACGCCATAGACATAGGACCACTGTGCCGAGGTTGATTCGTCGACGCCGAACAGGTCGAGGCCTGTGCTTACCCACTTGTTGACATATTTCTGGATGAGTTCGCATGGGATGACTCCCTGCTTGACAATTCGGCGCAATCCGTTGGCGCCGGTGCCGAGGTGAAATGACTCCTCCTTCAGCATCGGACCCATGCTCGCAGCGAGAGGTTTGAATGAAGAGGTGCTCAGCATTTTGAGTTGAAATTTTCCATCTCTGTCGATGAAGTGGGTGAACATGAAAAAGTCTAGCCAGTGGTCGATTGGCTCGTTAAATGAACCGAGTAGTCGCTGGCCTTCGTCATCCTCACGGTGGGGGTTTCCGCCCGAGTTTCTCTCGAGAAGTTTCTGCGCCTCCCGGATACCGTGCTCACCGAAATAGTTGCACAGGACATAGGCCATCTGCCAACCGTGGCGCTGTTCTTCGCACATGATTCGTAGCGCCGACTTGCGATCGTATTCTGTTGGCGCGGAATCGAGTAGGTGCCACTGCTGCTCAACCGAAGCGAATTCGGTGTCACCTTGAACGCTGACCATACTGATGATTGCATCTCGAATACTCTGTTGGGGCACTTGCATTCTGCGATTCCACTTTGGCATCCCTTCAAAATCGCCGAACTCGATTGTGTCGCCGGCGGTATCCCAATCAAACTTGATGTCGAACCGATAGTCACCCAACCACGCGGTGTCAAAACCGATGCGGGTCTGCCACTCTTGGAACTGGTCAATCCACGCCTCAAAGTTAGGCTCGTACTGCTCAACTACCTCTGTTGGGGTCATCTATTCAGCCTCCTTGGTTGTTCAATCACTTGCCTTCGAATCGTGGTGTTCGTCGCTCGTTGTAAGCCGCAATTCCTTCCTTCGCATCAGCACTGTTGAACAGCGCCGCTTGAAGTTCCCGCTCCAATGCGAGGTGGTATTCGAATGGCATCTCTGGGCCCGACTGGCAACTGCGCTTGATGTTTCCAACAGCCATTGTCGCCTTGTAGGGTAGAGTGTACTGGCCAGCCCAATCTAGGACATCCTGTCTGAACTGGTCAATCGAGCCATCCCAAACATGGTTGATGAGGTTGAGTTCCTCCGCCTTCTCAAATGCCATGAGCTCGCCGCTGACCATGTACTCCAACGCCTTCGCCTTGCCGATTAGTCGAGTCAGCCTAGCAGTGCCGCCAGTTCCTGCGAGGACTCCGAGGTTAATCTCAGGAAGACCGCACTTGCCCGAATCCTTGCGGGCGATGCGGATGTCACAGGCCATTGCAATCTCAAGACCGCCGCCGACAGCGTGGCCGTTGATTGCTGCGATTACCAACTTTGGAGTCTGCTCAAGTCTGCTGAGTGTCTCGTTTGCGTGTAGGCAGAAATTGTACTTGAAACCAGGTGTAACTGCGTTCAGCATGGCGATGCTCGCTCCCGCTGAGAAGAAGCCTTCACCAGCGCCAATCATCATGATTACACTGACTTTGTCATCGAATCGAGCCTTCACGACCGCTTCATCAATATCGCACATCATTCCGTGTGTGTAGGTGTTCACCGGCTTCGAATCTTCGGAGAGAGGCTCACCATTTGAGTCGGAAGACAACTCGATGATGGCAATTCCATTTGAGGTCACTCCGTAGTTCACGAGGCTGTTGGTCATCGGTTCTAGTTCGGGCCATTCAGACATAGTTATCGAAGCCCGCGAAATCGGGCCGGCATATAGACCCGACCCCACTCCCATAGGGAGTGACGAATCCGAAATAATTGTAGAACTTTGTTTCAATCAAGAACGAAAGAATTCTTCCGCTCACCGAGGGCGACAATCGGAATCGACTCAAGCGAACCGATTGTAGTCAGCCACATAAAGTCGTAGCGAGCAGGTGGCGTAGCCACCGAAAAATTAGCGATTACGCGAGCGAGTCAAGGCGAATCTCAGTAGCGAGACTTCGACTGCCGCCACCACGGCTGGCGAAGGATTGTCGCTCAAGGGGAGGTGCGAACGCCGGGAGTCGAACCCGGGCAGGTGGCTTGGGAAGCCACCGTCATACCGTTAGACCACGTTCGCGCTGACTCAGCGGATTCAGCGAACAGGTTTGAGCCCAACGGTGGTACGACTACCATCGATAGATTAGGTGCTGAGTAAACACCCTCAAGGAAAGGTAGAACCTTATCGGCGTCGTTGTTCGTCAAGTGCCTCGACCATTGACAATCGTCCGACTGCAACCGCTTGAGCCAACTCGTGTGGAAGTGTCAGCCTCCCTTCGCTCTCCCCTCGGCTACGCCTCTGAATCTCCTTCACTTCACCGCGCGTGGGCCGCACAGGAGTCCTACTGGTTACCGATTCTCCAGCCATCCGCGCTATCCGTGCTGCCGAGTGGTGATGCTGATGTCGCGGCGTACCAACGGAGGTCCGCCGCTCATCGACCCGCTCGACATCCAACCCGCGCGCCAAACAAATGTTGGACAACCGAGTACCGACTGTTGGGGCTCCATCTCCGATTCTAACCACCGCCCTTCTATGAGGTATCAGCGCTACCAACCGGCAGATTCTATCGACTGTTTCGTCGACTCCCTCCATCTGTTCGACTCCAAGCGGCTTACCATCAGCAAGCCATGCCAAACCCGGGCGAGGTCCGGGGTCAATGCCGAAGGAGAGAATTTGTGCGGTTTCCCGTGTGTTTGAGAGGTGCAACGCCCGCTCTATCGCCACCGTCACATCCGGATAGTCACACGCGACGCCATTCCCAATTTTCGATGTAGCAACTTCTTCCGCGCTGCCAAACCAAACCGAGCATTCCCGAGGTAGAGGAGAATTGGCTGGAATCTGGTGAAAACTGATGTGGAGCCGTTTCAATTCGCGCATCAAGCAGTATGCGAGGCGGAAGTCCGCCGTTCTCACCACAAGTGCGCCCACGGTAAACCCTGTTCGCTCGGCATAGTTCAATGGTTGCGGTAAAAGAGTCTCGAATTTTCCGTTTTCCGCGACTTCACGGAACTTCCCCAATTCTACACCCTGCCGAATCCCAAGCCACGCAAAGTTGGCTACACCCCCAAACTTACTCGCGGGCCACGCAAACTTGGCCACACCCTCACAATCCCCACGCGCGGGTTGGTTCGCGCCGAAGTGGTCTTGAACGCCACCTCGGCCCTGCACGACGATGGCCTCCCAATATGAGAGGGAGTTGCGCGCCGTTCTCATCGGTTCTCCCGATGGAGTGAGGGCTGTGACTCGCTCCTGTACAGCATCCGAAAAGGCACGCGCCATGCAAGTTGTTCGACGGCCCTTTCTCGTGGTGCGGGCGGCCGGTTCTGGCACTGCCGGAGCGGGCGACCTGTTGGCGGTTCGCGGTGACATCGCTTTTCCAATCGAAGTCAAAACGAGTAAGGACAAGAAAAACTACCTTTCGGGGCGGACTTGGGTGCAATATCTCGACCTACAGAACGAGGGTGAAAGGTGTGGATTGATGCCGCTTTACGCACTTCGGCTCAAGGGTGTCAGAGGGGATTCCTGGCGGATTTTACGGGTTGAGACGACCACACTGACTGGCCCACTCGCAATCATCGCTCGGAGAATCCCGGCACTTACTCTCACGAAAAGTGGACGCCCCCACCTCGACTGGGATGCTGGTCTTCCCCTCCACCGATTCCTCTCCCTGCTCTGCCGTGATGATGAGTCCTACGGCCAAACCGCCGCTGCCCTGCGCGCTCGGAGCGACTCGTGGGTGAAGTCGGAGGTTGAAGAGGAGCCCGAAGTTCCACAATCTTACCATGAGCCGAAGGCTGAGTGGATGAAGCGATTTCGACTATGACGAGGCGAATTGCCTCTCACTCCGGGTTAGTTCTCAGCCCGCTGGCCGCTGAGTTCTTTCTCAGCCTCTGTGATGGTCTTAGTTTGACGCTCGACCTCTCGCTTAACACGCTTAAGAGAAGCCTGCTCAAGCATCCTTCGAACTGAGTCTCTCTCTCGCTTCAAGTCGGAGATTCTCCGCTCCACGGTTCGCTTACCGATGGGCACATCCTCCTCGCCTGCCATGGGGTAGCGGGGAGTGGCATTCGCTTTCAGCCCTACGGTTCCTCGGCCGCGGACACTTTACTAAGGGCCAAGGAGGGCAACGAGCGAGGACAACTATGGCGAATACTGGTGGACGCTCTCGGAGTCGAATTGGTGAACTGCTGTTCATCGTCATCGCGACCGCTCTGGCCGTTCAAATTCATCCCGCTTTGGCACTCATCGTCGTCTGGTACATTCTGCTCAAAGGGTTGGAAGAATTCGGAATTCTCGACAAGTGGGACGCAACTCGAATTCTCGGTGTCGTATTGATGGTGAGGACTAAGCGCGGTCAGCGCGTTTTGGAAGCGATATCTCGCCCCCGTAAATTTTGGCGAGCATTTGGTGAAGTCGGACTCTGGACTTGCCGTGTCTCTGGCCTCATCGTTCTAGTTCTGTTTCTACTCTCCTTTGTCATGACGATGCTCAATCCCTCAGCTATCGAACCTGCCAAGCCCGCCGACTTGATACTGATACCCGGAGTTTCCTCCACGATTCCACTAGGCTGGGGGCTCGCTGGTCTGGTCATCGCCCTGGTCATCCACGAATATGGACACGGCATCCTCGCACGGGCGCATGGGATGAGAGTCCGCAGTTTTGGCCTACTCATCATCGGATTGATTCCAATCGGCGCTTTTGCTGAGCCGGAATCCTCGGAGTTGATGCGCGCTCCAAGTCGCGAGCGTCAGCGAGTCTTTGCAGCAGGACCGGCTGTCAACATATACGCCTCATTCTTCTGCTTTCTACTGATGGCAGTTCTCGCCAACCAATTCGTTGCAGCAGTACCCGGCGTTCACGCCACTGGAATCATTGAAGAGCAGCCAGCCGCAGAGGCTGGCCTTGCCCCGTGGGAAATTGTCACTCATGTGGATGACTCACCAATTGCCACCTATTCGGATATGTCAACCGCCCTCGACTCCCATAAGGCGGGTGATGTCATCGAATTGACTGTTCTTTCGACGGCGGACTCCAACGGAGATAGGGCTGAGCGAACATTCTCTGTAACCCTCGCCGACCAATATCTGTACGAGACAGAGCGAGGAACGGACCCGGCGGTGTTGGAGGTATACGGCATTTCCGAGGGTGATGCATTTCTCGGCGTGAGTGGGCTTGCGTCAAATGATGTCGGAGCCCAAAGATTGGCTGGACCCCTACGCCACGATGCACCCAGCGGCGTGATTGCGACCGCGTTTGGGTTCGCTGCCCAACCGCTAACCATCATTTTCAGTCCGATTGAGTACAAAGGTGAAATCATGCATCCCAACGAATTGGATATGCTTTCGGCAGGAGATTTCCCGCTCGGCACCGATGGACTTCTGGCGGTTATTCACCTGCTATTCTGGGTAATTTGGATGAATGTCTTGCTCGGTTTTGCCAACCTGATCCCCCTGCTTCCATTCGACGGCGGCCACCTGCTTCGCGACCGTCTGCACGACTACTTGAGCCGAATTTCAAAAGTCACAAAATGGCATCCGATGAAGGTCAAACAGATGGCTAACAAGATGTCGAAAATGTCGAGCCTTGTTCTTTTAATGATGATAATCGCGCTCATCGTCCTACCGATGATTGTATGATTCACTCTTCCGAATCATCCGCTTCGGAACCGCCACCAAGTTCACTGTCGCCGTCACCCGAATCAACGATTTCGCCACCATCAGCCTCAACCGATTTCCGACCTTTGATACTCTCTTCCAAAGTGGCTTGCGCCACCTCTGGCGAACCTGACATTAACCGCTGAGTCGCACGCTCCAAGGCATAAGTCCCAAGCAACAGAACCACCGCACTGAGACCAAGCATTTGCCAGGAGTGAGTGGTAACTTGAGCAGCATTGGAGGAGGCGGCCAACTTGACAGTCCCGAGCCATGGAATTTCGGCACCCGCAACCCCGACAAGCCAGTCAGCGCGAACTGCTTCGACCGGTCTTCCATTCTCGTCAGTGAGCCCATTTGCGAGCGGATAAGCGGCTTGACCTTGGTCGACATCACAGCGGTTGTGGTCACCCAGTGTAAGTAATCCGGCGTGGCCCGGGTCCCATCCCTGAACCATCAATCCGTGTGGGTTTGAGGGGCAAGTTTTGTAGCTCTCAAAAGTCCAATTAATCTGCTCGACATTCCACTGGTCCGTACCCGGAGCATCCCATGTGAGAACACAAGTTCCAACTTCTCCGGTCGCATCGATTGAGACCGGGTCCCAACTCGCGCCCGTCGGGCATAGACTTCGTTCCCTATCGGTTGGTGAAAGGGTCGCGTTAGCAACCGCTTCCAACATCGCCCGATGGATTACCGGCGTGTCCGAGCCGCCGTTTTTTGAATAGATGATGACATCTCCAAAATCGCCGTGTTTACTCCAACCTGAGAATTGATTTCCTTCTTCTGCAGCCTCGGCGTAGGTAATCACATTGGTTCGTCTATCCGTTGACATCACGAGCACAAGGTCACCTGGGTCAATCGCACCGACTTCACCTTCGTTAGCATGCATCATAGAAGATGATTCAACCACCACCATCGGTGGAAGAGAACCGGTCGTGACCCACAAAGCAGCGACCAACAGACCGATTAGACCGAGGGCGAGCAATCCCTCTCGAATCCAGCCCCAGCCATCGGCCATACCATCCAGCCCCGTTCACTCTTCCTCGTCTGAGGATGAGTCTTCAGGGTTGGGTGAAGTCAGATAGAGAAGTGTTCCAAACAGAACCATCAACATTCCACCAATCAAATCGAAGTGAGGTGCCCATGTTGCGTTGTATTCCGCACCGCTCAAGATGCCGGTCAAATCGACCGTCATGTTGCGCGACGACGCTGCTGTTTCTCGAGCCACTCCGTGAACCGCGTTCCACAGGAACAAGAGTAGACCGAGTGTGCTGACTCCAACTAGAATCCGATTGATTCCAGAATCCTTCAACATCCCCACATTTGGGAATCGCTGTGAGAGTCGTGAGGAGTCGGTGGACCACCAACTTCCAAGCCATTGGGCGCTCTCACTTTCAACAATTTCAAGACCTCCTGGCATCGCTTTCCGAATGCCGAGTTCGACCTTCTTCGATTCAAGTCGAGCCAACCACTGACCGCCGAGTAATTTCACCGCCTCTTGCGCCTCTGCCTCGCGCTGGCCCATTTCGGCTCGCGAGTCTGTAGAGAGGATCTCTTGCAGGGTGTTGTAGTGTGCTAGATAATGGAAGAATTCAGGTGCGATAAAAATTGTCGAAATCAGCCCCAAAAATGCCGCCAACCAAGTCCACGAACTCCACTTCACCCATTCGTTGGCTTCCTGCTGCACATTTGATGAGAGAAAAGCGAAGAAAACAATCGCCCAAACAAGCATCATAGTGCCCAGTGTAAACATCATACCGAGCAGTACCAAATGACGGTCACGTTGCCCGTCCCACCAATCAACCAACGGCTGAAACAAAGACTTCTTTTTCTTCTTGCTTGTGCGTCCCATATGCACCCTCTCCAACTACCTCCAACAGCCTCTATCGTTTGTGCTTTCGCCCAACGCGGCCCGAGACCTGTCGAGAATAACTTCAAATGCTAATTGAGGCGGTTCCGTAGGGAACCGCTCATGAACTCCCGTACTGAAATCCCAGCAAAGTACCCGATATTCCTCGTTTTAGTGATGTTGTTAGCAGTCCTAACACCGTTTGCTTCTGCAACAACAGTTGAAACCCAATTCACCGATGGGACGACCACATTCAGCAACACTTTCACTCAAAGTGGCTCTGCTGCAACGACGGGAGTGAACATGCCAATTGGAGCAGAAGTTTCAGCCGTTTCATTCGCCTTGACCGGTAAGCCATCGACCACCTCTTGGGCAAACGCAACCACAGATTCCGACTTTGGAGGACCGACGACGACTGATGGTGTGATGAGTGTACCATATTTCACTCAAGGCTACCGATACGGCATCGATGTTGCAAATGACCAGGCATATCTCCGCGAGATTGACACCCAGTCAACTTGGAAGATGACCTCCACGAGTGATATATCGAGCAGTGGAAGTGCAGTACAGAACACAACCGGAGGAGCGATCGGAAATGCAGATTCGGACTTGATTGGCGCAACCACAACAGGGTCAAGCAGCGTTAGCGGAGGGACATGGAACTACGCAGGACCAACCGCGGTCAACGCAAATACCCTCTATGTCGCACAATGGACTTCATCCTCGCTCTACAATGCCCCGAATATCGCCCGATACAACGCCACCACCGGCTCCTACCTTGGCACCGTAACTCTCCAGTACAACAGTTGCACAACGACTTCAACCCGCTACATCTCTGACTTCACAACTGATGGCACCGGGGTAATTTGGACCACCAGTTGGAATTACAACTACTTGGCAAAATGGACTGTTAGCAGTAACGGCGTAACTTGGTCGTGTCAACAGGCGTGGTACGGCGGCCAATACCAGATTGGTGGCGTCGCCTTCGATGCTCAAGACAATGATGAGATGTATCTTGTCACCACCTATCGAAATGGACAAAACTACAACTTTTACCTTTGGAATGTTAATCGCTCGAATCCAACAACCGCACTCTCAAGTTGGCTGTTGAACAGCGTCAGAACTGGAGCGGGACAGCCCGCGGGCCTCGATGTCGCAGGTGAGAGAGTTACCGTCAATGTCTACTGCACCTACACTACAAACAACAACTGCAAGGCGAAGACTTGGCATTCCATCTTTTCCAAGACAGGATCGTGGCCAGAACACCAAGGCGATGTCCTCTTCTCAAGTCGAGCACATATCGGAATAGAGGCGATTGATGACGGCAAAATAGGTTGGACATGCTATTTCAACAGCCAATGTCCCAGCGGAAGTACACACAAGATATTCACAAATGGGCGCTCGATCGCTTACGATATTGATACACCCTCCACAACCGCATCCACTGTGACTTCATCCGCTCTGGCCAGCACTCGGTCGACTTCACAAATCACCCTCTCAACCGCCATCAGTTGGAAACCGACAGGGACTTCAATCAACTATCAGTTGACGAATGATGGTGGGCTGACTTGGAAATCTGCTCAGATTGGCACACCAGTTAACTTCGCCAACGCAGGTACTCAACTCGGTTGGCGAGCCTTCTTGAACAGCACCAATTCCAGTAACGCGCCACTCATCGATACAGTCTCAATCAGTTATGCCGGCTCGTATGTTGCAAATGGATACATGCGAATGTACTCCTTCACAAATGGGGCACAGCCTGTAGCAGCGAAGGTTTGGTGGAACGCATCGATGCTGGGTGGCTCGTCAATGACCGTCAAGTGGGTTACCAGTACCACATCTTGTAGTAGCCAAACCTACCTTGTCAGCACACCTGGACAGGCCATCTCATTCTCTGGTACTTTCAATTACCTCACCCTCTGCTTCTACCTCTATGCCGGTGGTGCGGGCAATGCCTACAGCCCCGTTCTCGACGACTTCAATGTGGCCATCTACTCGAATGCACCTAAGAATGTGAAGTTGGATATCGGTGGAGATGGAAGCGATGAATGGACTTACACAAACTCTCTGCTCGGTGCGACTACGGTCACTGAGCCGATGGATGGAACCTCCCTAATCACCGCCTTCAACAATCTCATTCCCGATTCGGGAAGTGGAACGGTTTTGATACCGATCGACATTTCAACAGAGGCCGCAGGATTGGTTTCCATCGACTCTTTCACCATCTCATACACGATGCAAACTGTAAATCTCGACATTTATTGGGATGAGGAGATGGTCCTCCACGAGACCATCGACACTTACGAGGTTGTAAGTCGTCATATCATAGGCGAGAATGCCCTCGAAATATCTCAAGCGCAATTGACTTTCTTGGCGCAGCCCTCATCAGCCGCCCCGACTTTAACTTGGCAAAGCGATGGAACTCTTGTCGATGATGACCCAGATGACTGGATACTACCGAATGCCGCCGCTACTTGGTCGAACAACAGCAATGGCATTCTTGAGATTCATTGGGCATTCTCTGTGACCTCTGAATTCCCAGAGCAATCCAATGTTGGATTCCGCGTCGCTTGTACTGACGACACAGGCTACTCTCCGATGAGTTTGACAACCGGACCATCAGGACTCGTTGTAAACCAGTCCTATGGACTAGGCTGGATGAAAGTGCGCGACAACGACGGCTTGGTGCTGAGCGATGATGTCGAAAATTACGACTGGGTAGCAGCCGGCGAGACGCTCCACTTCCAAGGCTCAATCTGGTACGCTGACACAGAGGATGCACCACTCGACTCGACCTTCGATGTCGAGGTCATCAAGCGAACTCCAGAAGGCGATTTCAGCCAAGCAAAAGACCGCTCGAACGCCTATGGCGACTTCTTCATCTCGGTGCCAATGGATTCAATCGACAGGCCAGAGGGAGTCTTCTACGAAGTGCAAATCGACAACCCGCGAGACCCGCTCAAGGTGCTCCCAATCAACGCTAGCTGGCAGCGAACAATCCGAATCGATGCCACCCCGCCAGAACTAATCAATGCGCAACCCCTCGATAACGCCTATGAGGCGGGCGAGTGGAACAAGCAGATTAGAATCAGAATTCTCGACCCAATCGGAAGCCCTGAGGAACTTACCTTGCACTATTGGGTGGAGGCGGAGCACGACAGTAACAGGAACGGTTACCCGGATGGAAATGAGTACGCCAACCAGACGATGCTGAATGCGACTGATGATTCTGACAAACTTTTCTTCGCAACAATTGACGATTCCAGAAACCCGAATATGGCACGCGTCTCATACTATGTGACCGGAACCGACCCGGCAGGAAATCCACTCACCAGAACCGATGGACCCGGCTTTGAGTACGACCTTGTAACCTACCGCTCACGAGTCGACATGGATGCAGTTTTCACCGGACTTCACTGGTCTGGTCACGATGATGGGCAGCGCGCATTTGCTGGAACCACACAATATTTGACGCTTGGATTGGTGGATGCAAACGGTCTAATCGACTTTGAGGACATCTCGCTAATCTTTGACTTTGAAGGACCTGACCCCGAGAGAGACCAGCAAAAGTTGTCCTACAGCGGTACCAACGACACCTTCTGGACTGACGACCCCTACCTAGTGATAGACGCCGCTTGCCACGATGAAGATGACTCCACCTGCGGTGGTTCGGTCTCGACCAACGAAACCGGACTTCCGTGGATAATGATCACCTTCGGCTTCAAATTCTCCTGGGATTGGCCCGATGCTGACCTTGGTGATGTGGCGCTTGAGTACAAGCAGTTGGGCTCACCCGAAATTACTCGGATGATTTTCACTGAGCACACATTCCGCGTCGAGAACGATTTGGTGCTCGACGCTGACACCTATGTTGTCAACGATGTTCAGGTGCCTCGAACTGGGCCTGTATTCGATGGCAGTCGTGTTGTGCCTACCGACCGGCTTCGCTGGTCGGGAAGGATTGTCTACGAAGGCTCTGATGTGCCAGCACCACGCAACCTCGGGATTACAATCGAAGTGTTCGACGGTGTGCAATACTGGTCGGATGGAAGTTTGACTGAAGATGGTGGATTCAGCATTGAGGTGCCGCTCGATGCGGCACCGGCACTCGCTTCAAGCGAGACGCGGACTTTCCTCGCCGGAATCAGAAATATTCCCGGCAGAGGCGAGGACATGACAATGGACACAGTATCGACCACCCTGCAAGTCCATGTCGACCACGCACCACCTCGTGTGTTGGAGAGGTTGGCGCCAATCGACCTCATCGACATCTCAAACCATAGCGCGCTCACCTCAATCCCGGTCATGTTCATCGGCTCAGAGGATGCAGACCTTTCTGGCAGCCCACAATGGGTGCACTGGCTGATGCGGGACGAGAATCAGCGGCAGATTGCATCTGGTTCTGAGGAACTCGGAATGCTGCAAGATGGACACGCCATCACTTGGACTGGAACTGTCGATTTGATTGGCGACGGAATGAATCCACCCTTGCAAGACTATGTCGTTGGCTTTTGGGTCGAAGGGTGGGATGCTGCAGGCAATCCACTCGCCACCGAAGGCAACTCGAAGAGTGACCCGGTGAGAGAGCCGGTGGCGCTCGACGATGACCAAGAATTGCAGTGGATTCGATTTGGTGCTCTTGGAGCCCAACTCACAATCGAGCGCATCTCAGCAGACAAGGAGAGAGTTGCAGATGGTGCTGATGTCAAAGTCACCGCTTGGATTGCAAACCTTGGCGGAGACTCGACGGCCGGCTTTGTAGTCGCCTTCTATTCTGGTGATTCAGAGGAGCCGTTCGCAACTCAAAATCTCAATGGAATAAGTGACGAATCAATCCCGATTACAGCCACTTGGAAAGCGGTTGAAGGCGTTGATAGAGTTCGAGTCGTAGTCGATTCAAACAACGAAATCGTCGAAGTCGATGAGACTGACAACAGCGCTTCGGTAGGAATCTCAGTCGAATACATGTATGGAATGGGATGGGTTGAGAACGCTCGCCAGAACATGCTTGCAGTGATTGGCATTATCATCGCAATGTTGGTGCTTCCAGTTGTCGCATTCGTCAGCATGAAGGGTGCCCTAACCGGCCGCTCAGAATTGTTTGAGGATGACATGTTGTTCGAGGACGATGAGGATTACGAAGACGAGGATGACGACGATTACGACGGCGAAGATGACGACGACGAATACGACGGCGAATAGGTGAAGTTTCCCGACTATTGACCGGTTCCGCTAAGGACAAAGGGTTTGAGCCAAGATGTCGGAACTATCGAGATGTCCCTGGTCCACAAAAGACCCCCTCTACATCGCCTACCACGACGAGGAATGGGGTAGACCCAACCACGATGGGCGCCGACTTTTCGAGAAGGTCATTCTTGAGGGTGCACAGGCTGGGCTGTCATGGATTACCATTCTCCGCAAGCGTGAGAACTATCGGCGACTGTTTGACGGGTTCGACCCTACAAAAATAGCCGCATACGACGATGATGATGTAGACCGGCTGATGAGTGATGCTGGCATCATTCGAAACCAAGCCAAGATTCGCTCAGCCATCAATAACGCACAGGCTTTCGTCGAGCATTTCGGTGATGACGAGGACGCCTTTGCCGCCTTTCTTTGGGGTTTTGTGGATGGGACTCCTATCGTGAATCAGCGCAAGACGATGGAAGATATCACAGCAGTTACTGGAAGAAGTACTGAGATGAGCAAGGGACTCAAAAAGTTGGGATTCACCTTCATCGGGCCGACCACCTGCTACGCGCTGATGCAGGCAGCAGGAATGGTAGATGACCATCTAGTCGACTGTTTCTGTCACACTTCTAACCGCTGAAACTTCGATTTGCCTATCTCTCAATTAACAAACCAGAACGACAAATGTGAACGTTAGAACCGTCCCACCAAAGGCCCGTCAAACTACCATATTCGGTTGCACGGGTTATCGGATGACCCCTTTCAACTCATCTAAGTTGGTTTGTTGATGGTTCCAACTCGCTTTGAATCGAGGTTGTCACTCACTCAACCAGTGGATGTCATTGCCATCAAGTTCGTGAGTGATGCGGCGGGCTTTTCCGTATCCGTGAACAGCAAGCCCCGTTGGAGAGTAAGGCCTTGAGCGATTTCGATTTTCTCACCAGCCGTTTGAGGGCCCTCGCCGAATCTCGTGGATGGTCCCCCACACCCATCCAAGAGGCTTCTCACGCAGACTTACTTGCTGGCAATGACATGCTCTTGGTTGCTCCAACCGGCAGCGGCAAGACTGAGGCGGTTGCACTGCCGCTGCTCTCAAATGCAGTCGACCAATATTGGCGGCCGCTCGCAATTCTCTACATCACTCCGCTGCGAGCCCTCAACCGCGATGTCGAACGGCGGCTCGCAGAGTTGGGTGCAGCGGCTGAACTTCGCACCGATGTACGGCATGGTGACACTCCACAGTCAGCCCGTACCCGCCAGTCGAGAAATCCACCTCATCTTCTGGTAACAACTCCAGAAACCTGCCAACTTCTGCTGCTCGGAAGTCGACTTCGCCAAGGGTTGGCCAACCTCCAAGCGGTGGTCATCGACGAAGTCCACGACCTCGCTGCCTCAGAGCGAGGCTCGCAACTATTGGTTGCACTGGAGAGAATCGATGAATTGTGTGGCAAACGAGTGCAGCGAATCGGGTTGTCTGCCACAGTAGGTAACCCCGACGAAATGGCCCGTTGGCTCTCACCAACCGCCCGCGCCTGCGTTGCAGCGGCTCCCCGACCTATCGAATTAGAAGTGGTGACTGAGCCGACAACCGCAGAGGATAGAGCCCTCTCGTTAGAGATGCGAGTCAAGCCGCGCGGCCTTGCTGCCCTTCGTCGCCTCGCAATCAAAGTGAGAGAAACTTCCCCCTGCCTCATTTTCGTCAATTCAAGGAACGCAGCAGAAACGGTTTCGCAGCGAATTGCAACCCTCGACTCCGAGTTGCGCATCGGAGTCCATCACGGCTCGCTCGCAACTGAAACCCGCGAAGAGATGGAGGCAGCCCTACAGGCGGGTGAGTTGCACGGCCTTGTCTGCACCAGCAGTCTCGAACTTGGAATCGATGTCGGCTCAATCAAGCAAGTCCATCAGTTACGAAGCCCGCGTGCCGTCGACCGAATGTTGCAGCGCGTCGGCCGCGCCGAGCACACTCTTGAGGGCACCAGCCGCGGAATGCTTCTCTGTTGGGAAGCGGACGATGTCAGCGAAGCCGCAGTAATCGCCCGACGCGCCATGAACTCGGAAATTGAGCCGGTCGAATGGCGGACCATGCCTCGTTCAGTCGCTGCTAACCAACTCGTTTTGACCGCTATTGCTGAGAGAATTGTACCACTCAATGCAGCCGCAGAACTTCTCCAGCGAGTCCCATTGTTCGCCGAACTCGACGAAGATGAAGTCCTTGAAATTCTCCGAATTCTCGCCGACCGCTATCTCCTGAACCTCATCGAAGTCCCTTCAAAATCCGACCCCCAAAAGTGGCCTCCGGTTCTTTGGGAAATGATTGGAGAAGGCAACCCCGACCTACCCGAGAAGCGACCGAAACTGGAGGAATTGCAGGCGGCTACCGAAGGTGAAAAAGAACAGTGGAATGCAGCACTGAAAGCCGGTTTACCAAAACACCTGAAGGCAGGATGGTTCAGCCCTGGTGGCCGCGCCCGAACCTACATGATAGAACATCTAAGCATGATTGCAGACGAAACTCGCTACTCGGTGAGAGACGCTGTGACCCGCCGAATCATCGGAAATCTGGACGAGACTTTCGTGCTCTCGCTGGACAACGCCGGAGACTCCGAAGATGGCGCTCCCGGCCGCTTTGTGATGGCTGGCCGAACATGGATTGTCATCGAGGCTGACCCCGAGAGAAATGAGTTGCTCGTAGCACCGGTGACCGACCAAGGCTCCGCCCCCGAATGGATGGGTGAACTGCCCCCTGTGCCTGCCGAAGTTGCCCGAGAAGTGGGTGAACTCCGGCTTGCAATAGCGCGCGAAAACGAGTGGTTTCTACCGCCGGATGATGGGGCTTCATTCGACCTCGTGACAAAGGCGTGGTTGGCCGAACTGCCTCAACCCCGCCCGGTCTCAGACTTCCCACTCAGTGACACCTCCCTCGGAACTCTCACAGATAGCATCGCTAACCACTTGGAGGCGACCGGCTCCATACCACATTCGCGGCTGCTTACCATCGAGGACAGGAGAGATGCAGTGGTTCTCAACTGCTGTCACGGCAGCAAGATTAACTCGGCGCTGGCCCACTTCCTCCAAGCGATGGCGAGCACAATCGATGGGAAAATCGGGATGGTCGTAATCGACCCTTATCGTATCTCATTCCAAGTTCCCGGACTGACTCCCGGCTCGATGGTAAACTGGTTGCAGGAAACTCCTCCTGAAGCACTTGAAGGCATCATGCGAATGACGATTCCAAACGGCCGCCAACTGCGGGCAAGGCTGGTTCATGTCTGCAAGACTTTTGGGGTATTGAACAGGGGAATCGACCCGAGAAAGGTCAACCTCAGCGGCATCATCAACCGCTACAGAGGGACACCCCTCCTCGATGAAGCACTCGACAAACTGTTCCACGAGAGAATGGATGTCGATGGTGCCACCGAACTGTTGCGCGCCATTCAGGCTGGCGCCGTCACAATCGAGCACACCGCTTCAGGTCCACTAGGAATCTCACCCCGCTCAGAACGAGACCTGCTGCTACCGAACTGGTCGGACGCAGAAGTCAGACTTCGACTTGAAGAGCGGCTGATGAACGAGCGAACCGTTCTCATCTGCCTCGCCTGCGGCTCTCGCATACGCACGCGCGTGGCGATGTACGGTGCCAAACACACTACCTGTGAGTGTGGTGGAAGGATGCTCGCCGCGGCTCGGGAAGGGCTTGAGGAACGGCTAGCGGAGTGGGTTAAATCAGAGGAGGGGCCGACAAGGGTCCGCATGGAGCGGAACGCGCAAATCGTGCAACAGCGAGGCATTGAAGCACTCATCTGCCTGATGGCGCGAGGTGTCGGCGAAGACACCGCTACCCGTATTCTACGCAGAGTCCCGAGGAATCAACGAGAGGTGTTGCTTCGAACCATCCACGATGCAGAGTTAACATACGCGAGGACGAGGAGATACTGGGGCTAAGGACAGGTCCCACAGAAAAACAGGTTGAACCATCAGCTACCTGTCGAATCATTCTTCGCAATCAGAGTTCGGTCGCTTCACATGGGTGAGCGAGAGTGCGGTGGCTAGCAGCACGGAGAGAATGATGCTGATGCCGAGCAGCTGACCTGTGTATTTCGCCGGCGGGAACTCGGCGAATCCCAACAGTACGAAGACCGAGACAGAGGTGAGGGCAGCCCCCCATCTGGCCGAGGTGTCACTGCGCGTAGGAGGATGGTCTAAACTGGCGTGTGAGAGGTAGTCGGCGGCAAATCCCATTCCCAAGAGGACGACCGGCGCGGTGTGGACTCCCCGGCCTCCGACCATGCTAGCCAACCCGTCGACTGCTGCACCTATGGCGACAGCCCCTATGGCAATCCTAGCAGCGCGTGACTTTGAGCGAAGGACGAACATCGAGACGAAGAAAACGGCGATTCCCGCAGCGAGGATCTGGCCCGCCCTCGCCTCGTCGAACGCCTTGGCGAGAATCGCTCCGGTGACCAAGTCACCACCGACTCCTCCTGAAAGTTCGTTCTGGACTAGCAAGCCCTCGACATCCTCGGCGAAGAGCAGTACAGCATTTGGATTCCTGATGTCTACAAGTGCCGCTACCGCCACCCCCGTAGTGACGCCGTCTCGCTGAAGCCTTGTATCCCGCACGATAATCGAGCCGATCTCAGTGGCGCTAAGCCCGTCTATGGTCGCTCCTTCAGTGTCACTATCGTGGAAGGGTACACCCAACACCATCGGGGAGCGAGTCATCCCGGTGTCATAGGTGATGACACTCGGATGTTGACCGAGTTGTCGTTGCAAGTCCTGCACCTTCAGCAGGTCCTCAGTTGAGTCACCCTCCACATCAATTACAATCCAGGCAACCGAACTTGAGGCGAGCATGTACTTTGACTGCAAATCCTCCATCTTGTCTATCTCTGGATGGTCCTCGGGCAGAACCTGATTGAAGTCGAGCACCTCGACACCAGATGGCGAGACCAAGACGATGGCAGCGAGTACCAGCAGAAGCGCTGGCCAAGACCATGCGGCTCGGGCATCATCCGTGAGAGTACTGTCGATAGAGGTGAACTCAATCTTGGTGCGGCGGCGGAGGTAAAATTCCTCGAGGATGAAGCGGGTAACCAGCCAGTCGAGAATAATGCCCACGGCAATGACGATGGCAAGTGTCTTCTGAGCCTTGACCGGTGAGAATATGGCAAGTGAGACCGCGGCAACGGTGGTCAGCATTGCGATGAAGAGCATTGAGCGCACCTCCTCCTTTTCACGTGACGACCTGCAGTACCAGAACGCCCCATCGACCGCCACCCCCATGATGATGGGCAACGCAATCCCATCGAGAACCGAGAATGTGTAACCTAGTGCCGAGAGCGCACCCATCTCTGCAAATACCACAAGCCCGGTCCCGGTTAGAGTTGCAGCGACCACGAGTGGGTCCCTGAGTCCGATGACCAAGATAGCACCTAGAAGCACTACTGCGGGCAACATGAATACCTGAAGGTCATTCTCAGCGAGTTCACGGGCTTCGGAGAACAGCATATTGGAGCCGACCGGGGTAATCTGGAACTCCGTCGATTTGCTAACCTTCTCCGCCCATATCTTGAGTTGCGACCAGTCCATGTCCCCACCATCATTGTCGAGCCAAATTATCCAAAGCAGTTCATTCGCCTCCGGTGCCAGTTCTGCCGATGCGCCGGGAAATGATGGACAAGCGAGGTTGAAGTTGGCCTCATCGGGAAGGAGGAGGATGGTCGCCTGAAACGCCGCCTTCTCCTCATTCGTGGAGTTCAGACCACACCATCCTTCCTCCATCGTCGGCTGCAGGACATCTGCCCACTGTGTGGCGTTCTCCAAGGAACGGTTTCGAGAAGCGAAGGCCTCAGACCAGATTGCGAATGGAGTTTCGATTCTTTCGAATATCATGTACTCAGCCTCCCAAGAGGTAGCAGGGTTAGAGCCGTCCCACGCCTCCTGTTCGAGTTGCATCAGACTCTGGACCCTGCTCAAGTTATTCGTCAACCTAGCGCCATCGTCGTGACTGATCATCAAGACGAGTTGGGAGTGCCGATTGTCCATCGAATCCGCGTTGACTCGCTGAACCACCTCATCGTCGAAAATGACCTCGCTCGACAGCACCGGAGAGACTGGAAAGGCGAGCAGCAGGGCCGAACAGGCCAACAGCAGCAACAGCAGTGATTGGCGAGCCCATCTAGGGTCCATGGTGATGGCTCCGGCGGCAGCATGAATCATTGTTTTCATCACCGATGGCGAAATCACGACACTCTACGAGTGTCGAAGCGCGCCAAATGCTAGGCTCGCGACAGGCTGTAAACGCGTGTGCTCACCGGGAACTGTTCGAGGAAAGGAAGTTCAGCTCCACTCCATCCATTGGCCGGTCGATTGCTCGCGGTAGTACCAAACGCCACTCCCTTCGGGATGCTCGGTGACCTCGTGGCCATCCTGCATGTGGCCCTGCACGCTCGGTGAGGGCCAATCCGGAGCGCTGAACATCTGGTCTGCGTCCATCTGGTCGCTGTCTACCGAGTCCTTCGGCTCCAGCTCATCAGTTGCCCACTCTCCCTCGTCATCCCGGTTCCTTCTCCACATCGCAACCATCACGAGTGTGGCCAGCAAGACGAGAACGGCGGCAACCGCCCCTCCGATTAGCATCAGGTTCGGCGAACTCGAGGCGGAACTCTCTTGCTGAGCGTTGTCTCCCACTCCGTCACCATCAGAATCCGTCGTCTCGTCCGGGTCATTAGGGAACGCATCGGCGTTGTCTCCCACTCCGTCGCCGTCCGCGTCCGCGGACTCGTCCGAGTCGTCGGGGAACTCGTCATCAGCGTCCAAGACTCCGTCACCGTCTGAGTCAGCGGGTAGTTCCTCGCCATCGTCGGTCAGTACTCCATCATCAGTTACGATGATGGTGAGGTGAGCCGGGTAGTAGTTCCCACCGGAGACCCAGATGTGAAGAGTACCTGCTGGGAGGACGAACGAAGTGAGGCCGTTGTCGTTTGAGATGCTGGCGACCAAAGTCATGTTGTCCTTCACTAGGAGAACCGAGAGGCCTGGCACCGGCTGGTTCGCCTCGTCCATCACCGATATCTGAACGATGTCACCCGGCCTCGGATCCGGTGGACTGAAGCTTAGTGTGAGGTTCTCCTGCTGAGGCGGCTCGGGGTTCGGAACCGATATCTCGGAACCAAACGCTGCTACCATCGTCGCATTGTCTCCCGAACCCTTCTGTGCCACAGCAATCACGGTGTAGTCGTCGTTTGGTGATGAGAGGATTGGCAGTCGCAGGTCGGCACTAGAGCCAATTCCCCAAGCGACTGAGTCTAAGGTGCTGAACAAGTCATCGACCATGCCGAAGATTTCGTCATCGGTCATATCCTCGTCACCAGTACAGAATTCCTGCTCACCGTTTTCGGTTCTGTCTTCGTCAGGATAGTATAGGAACTCGTATCCTTCTCCGTACCCAGTATTTGTGGTCAGTGTGTAGGTCCCTTCATCGTCTTCATCCAATATGAAGTTAGCATAGTATCCATCCTCCCACTCTTCCATGTTCCAGTCACTCACAGGGGTGAGGGTATTACCGTCGCTATCTGTCAAAACTGCATTGCTTGGGTCGTAAGTTAGCAAACCACTAGATGCGTATTTGTTGTTTGCTTTCTGACGCAGCTCGATTCGAACATTGCTATGTTGCCCATCATCCCATCTTTCCTCATGCCAGGCATCCATTATTTCGCAGACCGACACCAGATCCTTCTCGACAGGAATCCATCCACCCAAGGCTTCCCTCGCTTGCACATAACCGAGTTCAGTGAATGCTGAGAAATCGACTGTGGCTGGGTCAAAACCATTTCGTGGAGTCGCCAAGGCCAGAATGCGCGTGGCACTCTCATTTCCAGAATCTAGAGCGATGTTGGTTGTCTGTCCAGGGCCTAGAGCGCCGGTCATCTCCAAACTCTCAGGGTCATTAAGAATGAAACCGACATGCAATGCAGTAGGGAATAGTTGACCTTCTTCCAATATCAATGCTGCAATCATGGAGAGAGGTGCTTTGATTCGGACTTCCTGCGTGCGTGTAGTGTCTCCTTGCTGGAACTCAAGCTCATGAGATTCAGCCTCACCCCAATCATCCTCACCAATGTCTGGGAATGCTATCGAAAGATCTACTGGCATGATTGCTAGGGTGACCGTGAACTCATCTTCATCCATACCCGATGGTGTTACTGAAATTGCTGTCAAGCCGCTGCCGCCAGGCTGAACTGAATAGACGGGTATACCGGTCAAGGTGGTCTCCTCGGTCAATCCACCTAAGGAAATCGAAGCCTCGGTGGCTGCGACAATGTTCATCCCCACTCCTGTCAGAGTCTCCCCATCTGAGCGGACTACCTTGGTCTGCACGATGCTGATATAGGCACCCGGTAGGGAGGGCGTGGCCGTCATGCTAATCTCACCATCGTTGTCTGAAGTGAGGATTTGTTCATCCATGACCTCAATTGGCCCATCGGTGATGAAGCCATTGATTATCAGTGGAGATGGAGTTGCAGAATCATCCATTCTTAGGTAGCATTCACCCATTCTGAAGTTTCCTTCAAACCATCCATCATCCTCACCATCGTGCCAGAAGCCTTTGTCAACGGTGAAGTTGGTGGAATGTTGAACCTCATTTCCATCCATGTCAAAGAAGGTGATGGTAATGTCAAATTCTTCTTGAGTTCCGCTTGCATAATCATGGCTCCACCACTCCTCTTGAGAATCTGATTCATTACCTCGTTCTGAAGTAAATCCATCTCCCCAATCGACTACCACATGTTCGAGGTCCGGTTTATCGAATTCACCCTCATCGCTTCTGAAGGTGTCGTAACGCCATCCAATGTTTACATGATGGCCATACCCATTTCCTTCGCTTACAGTACAGCCAGAAGTTCCCGGAAGAGGTACTTGCATCATAATTTCGAATTCAAGGCCATTCACAGTAGTTCCAGAAGTCGTAACATCCACTAAACCACTCAGTCCTGAGATCTGGTTACTAGCGTCCCATGATGAACCACTGCCAGCAACTTCGATATCATTTTCCAAACTGGATGCTTGTGGGTATTCTCGGTCGTCATCATGGCCACTGTATGGGCTGATAGTTACACTAACATCCCCTGTGAGATCATTACCAGTATAATTCCCAGTGAACTCGGTCAAGTTTCCAGCCTCTCCGCGCACTGAGGTAATTTCCACATCTCCATCAGGTGAAAATTGTGCAACAGCACCTTCAGCAAGTTGGGGGGATATGCGAATGATGGCGACATCAACCTCTGCACCTTGTACAGGACCGGTTGCGTCGTAGGAAAGTGCGCTCAAGGTGTAGGGTGAATTGACTGAAGTAGTCTCATCTTGGTCAACTATGACGCCTAGTGCAGAGACGATGAAAATCTCATCAAAACCTTCCCACGCCATTGTAGCCATCATAGAAGGTCGGAGAGTTTCAAGTCGGAGTTTGGCACTATCAATATTAGACACATCCCCATTGTAATTCTCCATCGGCTGGGAGAAGGTCCATACTGCGTCTTCAATGATATTCGCGGTCAAACGACCGAGATACTTGCTACGGTCGTTATCCGTTTGCACCAGAACCGCATTAATCGTAACACCATGGTTGTTGGTCATGCTCATGGGGAATCCATTCGGGTAGTCATTGTCATCATCAGGTCCCCCGAAATTCAGTTCTATTCCTATGTCGAGGACATGTCCATCATAGACGGTAGTGCGAACATCGTAGAGTTCTTCAAAGGCCACAGACTCTTCTGAAGGTGTAGTCTCTTCCTCTTCCTCTTCCTCACCGCCAGGTTCCCACCACATTTCTCTGTCTATTCCAGAAGCATTCTCTGCCCAGTCTGCGAAATCCATGAGGACAACACCGGATTCATTCCAAACCTCATTTTGTACTGAAGTCAAGAGGTGATCAATAATGTCCTCTGGAAGAGTGTTGAATTTGTCGAAAGCGTCATTCACATAGGCTGAGGAGGTGCTTGACTCCATGTTTGCGGTCCAAGCCTGCCCCTCGGTGGTCTCGAGGAGCTTCTCGTATTCCCAGATGATATGGTCTGGTATGTCATCCCCATCCGTGTCAAGGATGTCGGATTCGCCGTCGATTTCTTCTCCCATCTCAATCCATCGAACAATAAAAACTTGGAATGGAGTCATGTTACCCATGTCACCTTCCATCAATGGTTCGGCCCATGCCTCCAAGGCATCCACGATAGCATCGGGGTGACCTGATACAGCAAGTAAAGCGATATTTTGCATGATGGTCTGAATTGCTTCAAACTCCTTGGTGTTGTTTACAAGGTCGTCTAGCGCCTCCCTCAGAGCGAGCCATTCGTCGCTGCCGAGAAGTGCATTGTATGCTGCTTCAAAATCACCAGTTCCCTCAAATCGAGTGAAGTTCTCTATCGAATCAAACAGTCGGAAGTATTCACCAACCTCATCGAAATCATCGAATGTCCGAGGCAGTGGGAATTCGGCAGCATAGAGCATGAGCCCAGTGATGAATGATAGCCCTGCATTCGCATCATCTGAATCTAACAATACCATCAATGCATCTAGGAAGTTTGCTCCTGCAGACATGTTGTACTGGTTGTGTCCTGCATCGAGCATGGAATCCCACAGTTGCTCACTGCCACCTAATCCCTGACCCTCGGTTGCAACCGCTACGAATGTAGACCAAGTTCCGTTTCCGATGACTATCGACTCCAATGAATCGAACTCACCCTTGATGTCTAGACAGGGATTTGCCGCATCCCAAGCGTCGTCCATGGCTTGGAGAACCTTCTCAATTTCGCCACGGAAAACTTGAGCCAGTTGCGTCGGGTCATCCACAGCGACCAAGACCCCATCTTCTGCAATCACTCTGGCGCCGTACACTCCACCAACAGAGTTGCTGGGAATGGTGTAAACCCCTCCCCACCTCATGGTGTTGCCATCGTCCTCGTGAACTCCAACTCGTGTCAGTACGATAGTATCGATGACGACTCCCGAACCGGGTAGTCTAGTCGAGGAAATGAGTTCAATTGGGTCGATTTCAGGATACTTGATGATGTCAGCGTAAACCAGAGTAGAATCTGTGTGACCTCTTGTAAGAGCCATTATTTCCACATCGGCACCAACGCCGGCAAACTTGGTGTTGACATATCCGTCGATGCTCAATGTCTGCGTGACGCCACCCATGGGCTGGCTGTCATTAGGTGCTGGGATCTGGGCCATGGTGGGTGCCAAAGCCATGCAAGCAAGCAATATTGCAAGCGTTACTGCAGTTCTCTTCATGCGCACACGTGCGCATGAGACCTTGATATGAGTATGGGTGGTTTATTCAATGCCTCAACGAAATGATATTCCGAGACTAAGCGCACCATTCTCGTCCAACAGGGATGCACACTCCCAGCCATCGAATTCCGCTTCGGTCCAAGTCCCCCCACCAGGGGTGAACGAACTGCTGGGAAGGCCAATCGCATCGAGCCAAGTGCGGAGTGGCGAGAACACAGGCCCACCTGAACTGGAGACATCCCAAGCTTGGGCGGCGACAACCTCGTCACCGGTGACCGGGCACCAAGGGTTGGTATCTTCCACCTCTTCACCGAGTCTGAACAACTCTCGCATGCCTGCCAACTCTGTGGGAGTTTGGCCATCGTCGAATGTCCCCGCCATCTGTTGCCATGCTGCTGGGTGTTGAACTTGGGTAGGTGTCCTCGCCTCGACGAAGTTCGCGGTTAGGCTGATGTCGGATTGGCTCGATTCGTCACAGAAGAAGTTGCCAGGCAGGCAACCGCGCGCATCGAGAGTCCCTCCAATGAGTGACTCAACCATTATCCAAGGTCCCGACCGACTTTCCTTTCCTCCGTCTACATCTACGAAGGCGGCAACATACCTGTCATTAGGAATCCAACGGGGCGGGTCGTGCTCGATGACGAGGTCGATTTCATAGGAGGCGTCGCCAGCCTCCCAGTCAACTATCAGCCACTCTCTAACGATGAAATCGTCCGCCTGATATTCACGCAGGTAGGTGATGCTCAGTTGTGCCTCGACGCGACCGAGCCTGCCGATGTCGTCGATGAGTTTGGTGATGACTACACTCCCACTCACCTCCACTCCACGAGGGGTCGACGAACAGTCACCGCATCCTTCACTGAACACGGGATGAGACTCCAAGTCCAAAGTCGCCAACGCATCGGTTTCAAAACCGTCGAAGCCGAGTGCGTCCATTGACGAGCGAGTCGAGAGGATGACCGTTCCTGTCAGCCGACTGACCTCCAGTTCGGACTCCGCCTCCCCCTCGGGCTCGATTCCGATGGTAATAGTCGCCAAGACCACGATTGCGAGGACTACCCATTCGATCATGTTGCTATCAGTGATGGTTTAGACCCCCTCTTCGATGATTCCCGTCACTTGCAGATTATTTTGTGGCTTGAGTTTATCCCCGAGAGATGACATGAGCAAACCAGTTTACGGACAAGCACACACCCATTGAATCTGAATTCATTCCAACCCATTGGTTAATTGACGGAACGCCGACAAGGGTCCATGCTCCTAGGACTGACCGGCCGAAACGGCTCGGGCAAGAGCGCAATCATCAACTGGTTCGCCGAGCGAGGCTACGGCACTAGTTCCTGCTCCGACTCCATTCGCCACTGGCTACGAAATAACGGCCGAGAGGTGACCCGTGAGAATCTCATCGCTGGGGGCCGCAGTCTCAGAGCCTCTGGAGGCCCGGGCGTTTTAGCCGAAATGCTGCTCACTCTAATCGAGGAGGGGAACCACGCAATCGACAGCATTCGGACTCCCGCTGAGGTCGAAGCGCTAAGAGTGAGAGACGATTTCCTTTTGATTGAAATTCGTGCCAGCGAAGATATTCGTTGGGACCGTTTGAGTTCTCGCGGCAGGGCGGGCGACTCCAAGACATTCGAGGAATTCAAGGCGGCCGACCAAGCGGAGTTGGAGGCACACGATGAGAGTGGTCAAGCCCTACTCGCAACAGCGGAACTCGCTGATGTCGTGATTCACAATGACGGCACTATCGAGGAACTTTACACTCAACTCAAAGCGCTGGCGGACACATTCACTCAGTGAGGTCACCGCGTGGGTCTTTTGGACCCTCTGTTCGCTGTACTACGACGCCGTGACTCTCTAGATATTCAATTCCGTTGGCACCACCAAAACCGCCGTCAACCACAATCACTCGAGTGATTCCAGAGTGATGAGTCAACTTGGCGCACATCATGCAAGGCTCTCCGGTTACAATCAACCAGGCTCCCTTCGTTGGAACCCCATTCGCCGCCGAGTTACAAATCAAATTCATCTCGGCGTGGTGGCAACCGATTTCAACCCGAGTTCCAGAAACGACTTCGTTCGTATCCCGCAAACAAACATCGCCGCCACACAACTCTCCGCCACCACGCGGGCCACCATTGTAGCCATCCATGAGAATGACATTGCGGTCGGGGTCCACCAGTAAGGCACCGAACTTGGCGCGGGGGCAGTTGCTCGCCTTGGAGAGCGCGAGACATTGCTCGATTCGAATTCGGAGATGCTTATCCTTCATCTGCAACCACCAACGCCTTCTCGCTGTCGAACAGGCCCTATGAGCCTTCGTCAAGTCCAGTAACTCTTCTCGGGGGTGGGTCGAAGTGTGGTCATAGCCTCTGTGCTGCCTTGGCCCAGCTCATTCAACAGATTGCCGACGAGGTAGATGCTGCCGATTACCAAAACAGGCTGTACCGGGTCACCCGACGCCAACTCAACCGCCCTCGCCAATCCTGCCGCCGGCTCTGGAAATTGCTCGACCTTCGCTGGAACACCCTGTGCCTCCAACTCATTCGCCACCTCACTTGCTCGAACCGCCTTCCTCCGTCCTTTCTGGGGTTCTGTGACAACGATGTACTCTACTTCCCCTTCAACAATCAATTCGGTTAGGGGATGAAGGAAGCCGACCAAATCGGCTTGAGGAGTGCAGCCGAGGAGAATGACTCCCGGCGTGGGTGATGCATCTCTTTCCATCTGGATTCGCATCTGTTCGCATACCTTTTCCATGCCGCTGGGGTTGTGCGCCGCATCGAGTAGAATTGGGACGCCGTCCCATTCCAACCACTGCATCCTGCCGGGCCAAACGGTGTGGTGTACCGCGCTCTCAACCATCTTGGCCGCGTCATGCAAATGTGCGAGATTCAAAACCAACTGTGCTAACCGAGCCGCCTCTTTCTGGTAAGTTGACCAGCCATCGAACCCATCGAAGTCGGGAATTGGTCGATGGCTCTCATCAGCGCTGTCGAATCGGATTCCCATCGCTCGGTCGGAGCGCCACCAAAATGCACTAGAATGGTCCATGACAGCATCTTCAATCGCTTTTCGACTGGCAGCATCGTAATTCCAGCGGGCGACAAACAACGCACCCGGCCGCGCAATCGCTGCTTTCTCCGCGGCGATTTCAGCCAATGTTTCGCCCAACACATCGGTGTGCTCGAGTGCCAACTCGGTCAGCACGCAGATGTCCGCATGAACAAGCCGAGTCGAATCCAAGCGACCTCCAAGTCCAGTCTCGATCACAGCCCTATCGATTCCAGCCTCGGCAAAAGCGATCATCGCGACAAGAAATGTTGCCTCATAGTAGGAGGGAAGAGTCACCGGCTCATTCAGAGCAACCTCTCGAACTCTCTCCAACGCCGCATCGAACCGGTCCGATGAAATCGGAACCCCATCAATCCGGATTCTCTCCTCCACAAAGCAGAGATGGGGCGAGGTGAACATGCCACAACTTCTTCCTGAGAGTGAGAGAGCATTTGCGAGAATTACACAGCATGAGCCCTTGCCGTTGCTGCCGGCGACATGAATTGAAGGAAATCGCATCTGCGGCATGCCGAGACGAGCCAACAAAGCCGCAGTCACCTCAAGACCCGGCCTCATGCCAACGCTGCGCATCTCTTCCAACCAGCCTCGCACATCACTCATTCGACTCCCCCCCAACACCTACCGTTGCACGGTCGCCTTGAAATGACCTTTGAGGGTCGGACGGCCATGAGCGGCATGGAGAGGGTGGCTATTCTCAAGGATGCCATGTTGTCGCAGTGGCGCTCGATGGGCGGAATGGCGGCGATGTTCGTCGGCACGATTTTCATCGCAATTTACATCCAACCCTATTGGGACAGACCGGAGTCTCGGGCGTTTGGTGAAGCGGGTACCACGAAAGCGGGTTTCATCCTCATTGAATTCGTGCTGATTCTAGTTTTCACTGCCATCATCATCTGGTTAGCGCGCAAGGGTCTGCAATGGATAATCAAGTGGGCCGTTCTCATTATCCTCTGGATTTCCCTCTCTTATGCTCTAATTCCGTTGGCCTCCTACGCCATGGACACTCCAACCGAGCCGTTTGAATTTCGCGATGAGGAGGGAAGTGGTGAACTTCTGCTCACCGAAGTGGACCCGAGTATCTTCATGATGGTCGAAAAGGATTCTCAAGGGACTGTGACCAATCTGATGCGAATGCAGTCAAACGCTGGATTGGAGCCGGGTGGTGGGTCTGCGACTTTATGGAACTGGTCGACGCATACTGGCGGAAACGGAACTAACGACGACGCATACCAATACTCTGCGCATCGGAGCCAATTGACCTCTCAAGGTGACAAATATGTCTACTGCGACTCGACTCGCTGGGTCGAGTTAGATGCAGCCGATGGTGCAGTCGTGGACGAAGATGATGACAACTGCCAAGTCGGATTCAGAGATGGTGAAAACAAGTGGATGGTTGACAACCAGTTCTTGACAAGGCTTGACCCCTTCAAGGACCATCAGTCGATTGTCGGCTGGATTTACCGCCTTCCCGAGAATTACATAGGTTCGGACCATCTCTTCGCTACCGTACCATCAGATGGCGTTGTATTACTCGTTGGAGAGCGGTGGGCCGGTCTTGTCGAGATTCCCGATTCACAGCACACCGGCCAATTTGGCGAAGTGAATGCCACTGTGCTCTGGTCAATCACTCCGGAGAGTGGAGACAGTTTCACCGCAACGGCGTGGGGTGAGAGCCCGTTTGTCGCATCGAATGATACTGACAGTAGATTACTTCTCATTGGGACTGATTATGGTTCAGTCTACGGCTACACTTGGGAAGATGGTGCGATTTCAGAGGCTGAACATGTCAAATTTAACGAGCGTGGTGCGTTTGACGGACCAATCCGTGGACTCATGCTCGCCGACGATATGGGTGACGGTTACACCGACCTCTTCGTGGTTGATGATGACAGACTCAGGATGTTCTCTGGCTGGTCGCTTGTCGAGCAACTCAATGTCGCCGCTCCAGCAGGAAATGGCAGCGTCGGATTGGCGCTGAATACTGTGGACGAGCCGGCTTGGGAAGAAATCGGAATTGACAATGGAATTGTCACAGTTGTAGCAGAAGACGGTTGGCAAAGTGGAGTCATAGCAACGCCGGCAACTCAGCCCGCCTACATTCTGCAGGACTCAGCGGGCTACTGGATGGCAATCAACTGGTCACATATCTTCGCTCTAATTTTCTCAACGGCCTTGATGGCAGCGCTTACAATCCGGCCTGAATGGTATGTAGTCAACACCGCTGGAATCCTCACGGGCGCAGGCGTGATTACAATAATCGGAGTCAGTTTTGTTCCTACGCTGATCATCATTTTCATGGTGGTAACCGCAATTTACGACTGGTATGCCGTCTACAAATCCAAGCACATGCTCGACCTCGCTGACACGATGATAGGGCTCAAACTGCCTATTCTCTTGGTCGCCCCCGAAAACAAGGGGTATTCCTTCCTCGACGAGGGTGATGATGCCATGACAGGTATGGGTGATGATTCTGCGCCGTCAGCCGCCGCGGCCGTTCCCCCATCTGGTGGAGATAGGCCAAGTGCGGGCGAAGGAGATGGCGCTAGCGCAACTGGCGGAATTCCCGAAGGTGCACCACCTCCACCCCGGGCAAAGCCGAAGAAGCCCGGTGGAGATGCTCTCTTCATGGGTCTTGGTGATGTCATATTCCCTGGAATGTTGGTGATATCCGCTCTCACATTCCTGCCTGATGGGGATGGATTCTTCGGACTCTCCGCACCTATGTTCGTAGCGCTCGGTACGCTTGTCGGCGGGCTTGCGGGATACTTCACGCTCATGTCGTATGTTGCAATGGGTAAGCCTCAAGCAGGATTGCCACTGCTGAATGGCGGCAGCATTCTCGGCTACGTGATAGCCGGCCTACTAGCGGTAGGTAGCGCCTCCCTCTCATTTGGCATCACTCTCTTCTGAAAGAGGGTGAGTATTGAAGGGGCGAGGCCCTTCGGCGAGGTTGAGGAAGATGCTGGATATCAACATGTTTCGCGACCATGCGGACATCGTTCGAGCCGACCACGATAAGCGTGGAATCCCTCACGACTCAATCGATGAGGTGATTCGCCTCGACGACGCTTGGAAGAAGGCGCGCTACGATGCTGACCAAATCCGCCGGCAACGGAATCAAGCAGCGCGTGGAATCTCCGAGGCGAAGAAGGCTGGTGACACCGCTGAAGCTGAGAAAATCTTGGCTGAAGTCGCAGACTTGGGAAGCCAGATTGAGCAGTTGGCGGGGGAGTCCGACCGGTTGGAAAGTGAGCGGGATGTCCTGCGAATGAGAATTCCAAATATACTCCACACAGATGTCCCAGTTGGCGAAGATGAAGGCGGAAACACGCAACACTCGCTGCACGGTGAAAAGCCGAAATTCGACTTTGAACCAAGGACTCACAATGACATTCTGGAGATGAACAACTGGGTTGACCTGCCAAGAGCGGCCAAGGTCGCAGGCAGTCGATTCTACTTCCTCAAAGGGGATCTCGCAAGACTTGAACTCGCAATCCAACAGTACTCTGTGGACTTCATGACTGCAAGAGGATTCACCTTCGTCCAACCCCCGGTGATGATGAATCGAAAGGCGTACGAGGGCGTTACCGACCTCGCTGATTTTGAGACCGTGATGTACGATGTTCAGCCCGAGGGATTCTACACGATAGCAACCAGCGAACACCCGCTGACGGCGATGTACATGGACGAGGTCATCGAACCGAGTCTGCTACCGATAAAGATGGTCGGAGTATCGCCCTGTTTCAGAAGGGAAGTCGGAGCTCACGGGCAAGGCGACAAGGGGATTTGGCGGGTTCACCAATTCACCAAGATTGAGCAGATTGTCATCAGCCATCCGGACGATTCATGGGACTTCCACGAGGAATTGCTCACCAACTGTGTCGACCTTTGGGATTCGCTGGGTCTGCACTACGAAGTGGTCAACATCTGCACTGGTGACATGGGTACTGTCGCGGCCAAGAAATACGACCTTGAGGCGTGGCTTCCCGGGCGCGGGGAATACAAGGAAGTTGTATCCTGTTCAAACTGTACCGACTATCAAGCGAACAGACTTCGAATGAGATATCGGACTGCTGACGGAAATGCATCGGTTCACACGCTGAACTCCACCGCGGTGGCGACCAGTCGTGCTTTGGTGGCGATTGTTGAGCAGAATCAGTTGGAAGATGGCCGAGTAACCGTTCCAGAGGTTCTGCAGCAGATCATGAGTGGACAGAAGATATTGGAACCAACCAATTGGTAAAATCAATTTTTCAATTGGAGTACTTACTGCCATTTTAGCGGTGAATTCACTCGGCTGGCTCGATTTCTACGAGAACTGCCGATTGGTCTACTTGTCCTCCGGCGGCACAGTGAATCGCAGTAATTGTTCCAGCGACATCAGCGCAAATCTGGTGTTCCATCTTCATCGCCTCCATTACGACAAGAGCTTGTCCCTCATCGACCGACTCTCCAACCGACGCCATGACGGTCAGCACCTTTCCGGGCATCGGTGCGGTCAATCCGTCGCCACTCCCTGTAGATGACGAGCCTCGCTCGACAACTCTGATTTTTGAAACTCGACCGGCGTGATGGACCCACCAGACATCCCCGACCTTGGTGAGAAGAATGCCTTCTGACTGGCCATCTCGAACTAAAACCAGCTCATCTCGTGAGGCTGTCTTGGAAATCTGCATCTCTCCAACAGAAATATCCTCATCGCCGCAGCGCAGAGTGATTACTCGAACTGAGCCGTCGTGCTCGACAACCGAGGCGCCCCACGCCTCGCCATCACGCTCATTGACAAATTGTTTCATCTGATTTTACCTCATGGAAAGTTTCGACTCAATGTCATGAACGGGTTGAATGGGTCGACCAAATCCCCGGAGGTTTGCTCGACCTCATCCAAGTAGAGGCCCAATTTTTCACCGGTTGCAGCCGAGATAACAGCGACTGCGTCCTCCGCTTTTGCCGACCAACCCGCCGGCCAATGCTGTTCGATGAAATCGGTGGTTGTATCACCCTCAGCAAAGGCAGGGTGTGAGACCACATCGTGAAGGAACTCGACATTGGTGGTGGTTCCGAGTATAACGAAATCCGCCAACGCCCCTCGCATCCGCTCAATCGCTCGCCCTCGGTCCGAGCCGTGAACAACGAGTTTTGCGAGCATCGGGTCGAAGTCAATAGACGCCTCATCGCCTTCACGCACACCGGTGTCAAGTCTGATTCCAGGTCCGATTGGAGGCCTCCAAATTGCCAGAGGTCCTGTCACTGGAAGGAAATTGTTTGCTGCATCTTCAGCATATATCCGAACCTCGATTGCGTGGCCGCGCGGAGTGATTTCTGCCTGTGTCAGCGATAGCGGAAGTCCACAAGCGACCCTCAACTGTTCTTGAACTAGGTCGACTCCTGTAACCATCTCTGTCACCGGGTGCTCGACCTGAAGTCGGGTGTTCATCTCCAGAAAGTAGAACTCTCCTCCAGCGACCAAGAACTCAACCGTTCCTGCTCCAACGTAGTGAACCGAGCGGGCTGCGGCGAGTGCTGCCTCACCCATTTGTTCTCGAAGTTCTTCGGATAGGTAAGGGCTGGGCGCCTCTTCAACGACCTTCTGGTGCCGCCGTTGGATACTGCATTCCCTCTCCAAAAGATGTACGCCGTTGCCATGCGTATCGCACATGACTTGGATTTCGATGTGGCGAGGAGAGATTAGTCGTCGTTCCAAATATATTGTTCCGTCACCAAAAGACGATTGCGCTTCGCGTTGTGCCGCCAAGAAAGATGAATCCAATTCTCCCGGCCCTTCAACCGCTCGCATTCCTTTACCGCCACCGCCAGCAGACGCCTTCAACAAGAGAGGATATCCCACTTCCGCGGCGGTGGCGTGAAGTTTCGCCATCACCGATGTCAAATCACCACCGTCTGACAGCTCAGCGCCGGGAACCAGAGGAACTCCGGTCTCAGCCATCAGTCGCCTCGCTCTGACCTTGTCACCCATCGAGTCGATCGCCTTTGCAGGGGGTCCTATCCAAATCAATCCGCTCGCTTCGACGAGTTCTGCGAAGTCCGCTCGCTCAGATAGAAATCCGTAACCAGGGTGAATTGCATTTGCTCCAACAGTTCGACAAGCGTTGATGATTGCAGCACCGGAAAGATAGGTGGAAGCGAGGCCGTCGCCAGCCAAATGAACTGACTCGTCTGCCATCTCGACATGCATCGCCTCGCTGTCGGCGTCGCTGTAGACCGCGACTGATTTGAGCCCCATCTCTCGGCAGCCACGGATGATTCTGCAGGCGATTTCACCACGGTTTGCGATGAGAACTTTTGAGAATTTGAAGGGCGCGTCAATCATCCAGTCCGGTGTTGCCATGCCGACCACTAACCCTCTCGCTTCCGAAATTGCTCGCCCATGTCGCCCACTCAATCCTCTCTTTGCCAAGCCGGAGCACGGTTCTCTATGAATGCAGAGAGACCCTCTTGACCTTCCGCACTGCCACGCATCTCGGAGGTTTTGTCCAAAGTCCACTCCCGCAACTCCTCATCCGTACCGGTCCATCGGTCGAAAGTCAAAACGAGTTTCTTCGCCTCAGCGACCGCCGCTGGTCCGGTCGTCATCACTTCGGCTATGACTCCCTCAATCACCTCATCGAAGAATTCGGGAGAACCGACCTGCTGCTCGACCAATCCCAATCGGATTGCTTCTTCAACATCGATTCTCTTCGCCAACATCGCTAGCCTACGGGTTTGGGCGCTGCCAATTTTTCTGTAGACATATGGGCCAATAACTGCTGGCAGGATTCCGAGTTTTCCCTCTGACAATGCGATTTTTGTGCGCGGCTCTCCGACAACATGGTCGATACAGGCGATGAGTCCCGCCCCTCCTCCAAGAGCAACTCCTTGAACCGCTCCGATTGTGAAACATGGGTGGCTCCAAAGAGAATTGAACAATCGGTCGAGCCGTTTTGCATCCTCTCGGTTTTCCTCTGCACTCTGTGAACCGGACTGTTGCATCCAGCCGATATCCGCTCCTGCACAGAAATGCTTCCCGGCACTCCTGAAGACGATTACTCGAAGGAAAGGCTCTCCGGCCAAATCCTCCAATTCACCTCGCTCTGCCACAGACCTCTCGGAACTCCATGAGAGAAGGTCGCAAATTTCCCCAATTAATTGAGGGTTGAGCGCATTGAAGACCTGCTCTCGTCGCATGGTAAGATGGCCTACAGCACCATCTAATCGAAGGTCACAAAGGACCGTATCCGGCATTGAGTCTGCAATTGAAAAATCGGACATCCCAATTGCACCTTCACATTCTGAATACGCCATATTCGGAGTCGGGGAAAGGGGCATTCAGCGAAGCGGAGATACAGAGGCCAAGAACATCACGCGTATCCCGCGGGTCGATGATTCCATCATCCCACAATCTCGCCGTGGAATAGTAGGGTGAACCCTCTTCCTCATACTTGTCGAGAATCGGCTGTTCAAACTCGGCCAACTCATCGCCTTCCATCGGCATTTCGCCCTCCCGGCCTCGCTGGTCATTCTTGACTGTCGAGAGAACCCGGGCTGCTTGTGGGCCACCCATTACCGATATTCGCGCATTAGGCCACATGAAGAGGAAGCGAGGGTCGTATGCCCTGCCGCACATACCGTAGTTTCCAGCGCCGTGAGAGCCACCGATGATGACCGTAAATTTCGGCACCGGCGCGCATGAGACTGCGTTGACCATTTTGGCACCATCTTTTGCGATTCCACCCGCCTCGTATTCTCGTCCAACCATGAATCCAGTAATGTTCTGCAGGAAGACGAGTGGTACTCCTCGCTGACCGCACAGTTCGATGAAGTGGGTCGCTTTCAGCGCTGATTCCGAGAACAGAATTCCGTTGTTTGCAACGATTCCAACCGGATAGCCGTGAATGTGAGCAAAACCGCAGACTAGAGTTGTTCCATAGCGAGGCTTGAACTCGTGAAATCGTGATGCGTCTACTATGCGACCAATGATTTCGTGGACATCGACTGGTGTACGATTGTCATCTGGAATGATGCCAAGCAGTTCTTCGACATCATGGAACGGCGCCTCTGGAGGTTTCACATCGAGTGCGACTTTGTAGGCAGGCCCAACATTCTCCATCACATTGCGAACGATGTGCAGCGCTTCGCCCTCATCCTCAGCGAAATGGTCGGCCACACCTGACTTGGAGGTGTGGACATCGGCGCCACCCAAATCCTCAGCGCTTACCTCCTCGCCGGTAGCCGCTTTGACCAGTGGTGGACCAGCCAGGAAAATGGTCCCGTTGCCCTTCACGATGATCGATTCATCACTCATCGCAGGAACATATGCGCCACCAGCCGTACAAGAGCCGAGAACTGCTGAGACTTGCGGAATTCCCTTGCCACTCATGACCGCTTGGTTTCGGAAGATGCGCCCGAAGTGCTCCCTGTCCGGGAAGACCTCGTCTTGCATTGGGAGGAAAGCCCCGCCCGAGTCGACCAGATAGATGCATGGCAGGTGGTTTTCTTCGGCAACCCTCTGCGCCCGAATGTGCTTTTTTACCGTCATCGGATAGTATGAGCCCCCCTTTATCGTGGCATCGTTGGCAACAAACATGCACTCTCGCCCATGCACCACCCCGATTCCTGTGACAACTCCAGCGCTGTGAGCGCGTCCGTCGTAGAGACCGTTTGCTGCAAGAGGACTCAACTCGAGGAAAGGTGTTCCGGGGTCACAAATCTCTGCGATTCGTTCTCTTGCCAGCGCTTTCCCTCGCTTCCTGTGCTGCTCGACATATTTGCCGCCGCCACCCTCTTTCACATGGTCTAAACGACCTCGAAGAGCGGCGATTAGAGCCTTGTTACTAACCTCTCGAGATTCGAAGGAATCATCACCGCGGCGGACGGAAGTAGGAAGTCTATCCATGTCGACCCATAGGGTCGATTTCGAACAGGTGCTTGAACGGTTTGGCTCGGGTGATTGCAAAAACCCCTACCCGAGGGTAGTTTTCGACACTTCGCAAGGGTCGCGGGCGCTACTCAAACACCGAGCATCAAGCGGCCTAAATCGCGTAGTCCGGGGGCAAGTCCCACTGTGAGGAGTCCAAGAATAATCAGAATCCTAAGGTGACGATAGCGCCCTTCAAATCGCCATTCTCCAAAGAACATAATCACCACCAGCGCGAGCACGGCCTTGACCGCGAAAAAGCCCCAGCCGCCTCCACCGCCACCCTCGTCGCCTCCGGCAAGTTGCATGATTAGAGTGGAGAGCACATGTTTCTCAGTATACCCGAAAATATCGACTCCGACCCAAGAGGCAAAACCGTCGACGAGTTGCCCGTAAAAGGCCAACAGAACCACAGGTGTGCCAAACGCGGCCCGCCGAATCAACTTCTCCCGCACTTCGTGTTCATCGCCCTCAAAAGCCTCCCACTGCGCCATAGATACACCCTGCCCAAGAACGCCGGGAGTTACCCCTTCTGTCGAGAGGTTGGTGAACGCCTCCTTTCCGTGATTGCGCGCCATCCCGACGAACATCAACGGCGCGCCTAACACCAACAGGGCTGGCCACAATTCCAATTCGCCTGCGCCAGACTGTGAGATTGCGAACGGAACCAATAGTAGCATAGTGAGTAGGCTCGCTCCGAATCCGGTGAGTAGTAGGCTTTTCTCAAGAGGCTTCCAATCGCTAATTTTCTCCGAAAGTGCAGAGTGTTTTGATTCAATAATCAGCCAGACTGCCATCGGTACGCCGAAAATTCCGAGGATGACATTCAAATCTCCCTTTGGATAGAAGAAAGCGAGTTGTGCGATGACCACCATGAACATCATCAATCGAGGTGTCAATCTCCGCTTGTCGTCGTCGCTCATCTGACTCCAACCCTTGGTGAGCGCCGCCGAAGTTGAGAGGGCTGTTTTCGACGAAGGTTTGGTTCTCGCAGTGAACGCTGGTACCAACAGACCTACCAGAATTATCCAAAATGCTGTTTGGAAGTGGACGATTGGTGAGACGAAGAATGAATCAACATTCGCTGCGAATAGGCCTGCATCCTCGCAAACCTCCACCAACACTGCCCAAACCACCCATGGTAGGAGGGAGTACAGTATCCGGTCTTGGGAGGAAATTCCCCTTTTTCGGAGGATGGCGGACAAACTGATGATGAAAGCGATGAGAAGTACACTGTATGCGAAAGTGTCAACGATATTGTAATTCGAATCACCGCCCCCCTCACCGATAATCGGTTGGAAAATATTAGCGTCAATCAAGTCCCATAGATACCACGAATTACCAAAAATTCCGAGCAGGTAACCGATGCCAGGCAGAGCCAAACCGATTCCGATGATTGCAAATGCGCCCAACTCTAATTGGTCAAATTCTGAGTCGGGTAATGAATCAGCGAGGGCAGGTTCGACTGAGGCAGGGGAGTCACTGGCGGATGAGTCGCTGGCGGATGAGTCGCTGGCGGCAGAATTGTCAGCCTTTTCATCACTGCTCACCTCTTCTTCGTCTCCGCTCATCGACCGTGCGAGAACCACTTCACGAATGAGGTTTCACTCTTCGGTACTCTCACCCAGCGGTGATGCGAGGTTGCCCGCACTGTGACGGTTTCACTCTTCGGTACTCTCATCCAGCGGTAATGTGAGGTTGCCCTGACTGTGACGGATTCACTCTTCTTCGCCGTGGTCGTGACCTTCGTGGTCATGGCCTTCGTGGTCGTCGATTTCGCCAACCTCTCGGATTGGGTGAACATCTCGGAAGATGATGGTCTGAACACCGACACTGTCGCGCAGAGAGCGGATGAGTTGGAACTTCGCCATCCCCCACTGCTGGTCGTAGCCCAGATATTCTGGAATTGTGATTGTGACATCGTCGCCGTCGAATTCGACTTCAAAGTCATCCGAGCCGGTGGTCATCTTGAGTAGAGTCTCGACCTGCTCGCCTTTGTCCTCAACGACCTTGGTGATTCGGTAATTGTAGCGAAGGGTCTTGCCAGCGAGTGCGTGGTTGAAGTCGATTCGTGCGCGTCCTGCGCGGAACATGACTAGAGTTCCAGTTCGGCCACCGATTTCGACCGGTCCGCCAACTTGGAGGTTGTCGGGGTCTTTCACTTGACGAGCCAATTGCTGTGGTCCGAGCATCTCGACTGCGTTTGAATCTCGCTCGCCGTACGCCTTTACTGGTGGAATGTCGATTTCGTAGTCCTTGTCAGCCTCAGCTTCAGTAAGACTCTCTTCAAAGCCCTCAATCAATCGGCCTTCTCCAACTGTGACACAAAGCGGCTCGTAAGTTCGACTCTCTTCGTGCTGGTCGTGCTTCTTCGCGGTCTCTTCTCGAGTGGTCTCGATGAGCTCCTCGTTCCCTGCATTGAACAGGTCATAGTCGACATACAAGATTGTTCCATCATCCATGATGCATCACACCGCCCCTATGGGGCGAGCCGGCGACCGACTCTCCCTTTATCAGTAAGACGGTGTTATTCAGCGGCTCTTTTCGGGGCACGGAAGGAGAGTGCGGCGTTGCTCAATCCGGCGAGCACGATGATTGACCAGCCGAGCCAGACGAGGTGGCTTCCGGGTAATTCGTAAACAGTCAATCGAACTCTGTCAAGCGAGTCAGGTCCGCCGAGCATTGATTCGTTACCTAACGCTTGAGTTTGAGACCAATCGAAAATGAAGATGATGTCGCCAGTCAGTCGGGTGGTTCTGTCAACTTCACTACGCGGGAACGCACCCCAACCATCGAAGCGCAACATGCCTGGCTCAACCACATCGACCAGTTCTCCGCCAGCAGCATCCCTCACCTCGATGTGCGCCCCGAGAAATCCGTCACCAACTCTGAACCGCTCATCGAATTCGGGAGTACCTTCACCCATCACCACCCATTCTGTGAAGGTCAACTCAAGACCTCCGTGAGTAACCGCCTGACCAAGCGGCAGAACCACCTGATGATCTGGAGAAGTTCTGTCAACAAGAGTCGTTGTCAACATGTGGCCGACTAACAAAACGAGAATACCAACATGGGCTGCGTGCGCAAGCGTACTCCTCGCTCCGGCAACAGACCATCGCTTACGAACCCGCAGACCACCCTTAACTGACAATCGCCCGATGGATGGAATCGCTACCAGCAGCATTGGCAACAGAAGCCATACCACCAATCCGCGGGTCACATATTCGCTGAGTTGGTCGTCAGCATCACCCGGCAATCCAAGGTTCAATCCAGCACCGAGCACCAGCCCAAGAACAAGGAGGAAGAGTAGCAGTGGAGGTACCCGGTCGGGTGAGACAGAGTCCTTCCAGCCGTAGGTGGCCATGGCGGCTGCGATAGCGAGAATCAGCGGCGCACCAAGTGTTTCGTGAGCGCCAAGAGAAGTGCCGTCAACGCTTGCCAACAAGAGCATCCAAGTCAAAATTAGGAATACTCCGCCGACCATCAAGGGTGTAAATCGAGCGATGCGAAGTTGTTTGCTGCGTACTAGTAATTCGCGGGCCGAATCGGCGAGTGATTTCTCTTCTTCGGCCTCCTTGACAAGTAGCGGCCAGAGGAACAACAGCAAGCCAAGGGCGGCGCTTTGAATATCGATGAGAAATGCGTACAGCGCACACAAGAGAGTACCGACTCCAAGGAAAGTCCAGACTGTGCCTTCGCCCCTGTCACTCGACTTCAAAAGCATGAGACACGCCACGATCAAGGCTACTGCTGGGTCTTCGAAACGGAAAAACAGGATGAGCACCCCGACCATTGAAACCACCCTGCCTCGAGTGTCGAACACCTTGGCCAATCCTTCCTTCGGAGGAAATAAGAATGCGAAAAGCGGCAGTGAACAAAGAGCCACAAATGCCCACATCGGTGCCGACTCTACAGGGCTGACTTCGCCCTCAAATATGTCGACGAACAGATATCTGGTAAACGGAACGGCGAGAATGAATCCAAGCGATATCAGCGCCGAGATTCGCCACCGCTTCAAGTCGATTTCAGCGCCGCTAAGCCTGACCATCAGCCACGAAGCGAGAATGGCGAGCATAACCGTCAACATCACGACATAGGTTGTCACTTCGGTTCCAGCGATGTCAGCCCCTCTCAATTCAATCAGGCGAACCAACGCAGATTGTGGCCGCTCACTACTCATCCCATCGCCCACAAATGCGTGTACCGAAGCCCACACACCGTTGGCGCGGGTGACCATCGTTGCGTGAACCGCAAACCAACCCGGAAGGATTCCGAGGGCGACAGACCAGCGTGGTGGAAGACGGCCGGGAGTGATTCTCAGATGGAGGAAGAGAAGAAGGCAAAGCCACGGCAGAAGCGAGGCGGTTTCTACCGGGTCCCACGCCCAATAACCACCCCAGTCGAGCACGGTGTAGGCCCAAAGGCCACCGAGACCAATGCCGAGAGTACCGATTGCAAAGGCGACTCTAGCGACCGGAGTTGCCCTTTCACGCAGCAATTTAACTGCATCTTCCTCGGGACTGAGCATCGCCGCCAACGCGTGTAGGGTGACCATGATGCACAGCGAATAGAACAGGAAGAGAAGCGGTGGATGGATGACCATCAAGTCGGTTTGCAGAAGAGGATTCAACTCGCTTCTCCAACCAACTGTCGAAAGCCGAAATGGATTCATCACGAAGGTGATTCCCAAAATCGCCAATACTGCCCCATGCGACAATCGACGAAACAGAATCGCCGTCTCTCCTCGGCCTCTTATCTGAAACAGAGCGCCACAAATCGCTAGCAGGGCCGCCCACAACAACAGCGGCCCTTCGCGGCCCGCCCACACAGCACTGATTCGGTAGCCGAGCGGCATTTCGCCACCACCGCTCACCCGAACCAACTCGTAGCCAATGTTGTCGGACATGAAGAGGTAGGTCAAGGCGACGAAAGGCGCAGCTTGGAGTATCATCAACAGCGTGGGAAGCCACCGGCCAAGGTCTTGAGAGAGCTCTTTCCAAGGGGTGAGAATACCCACTAGCGAAGCGACGAGTGCGAGCCCGAGCAACCAGTCCATTTGAGTTAACCTCGTTAACCAATTATCCTACCAGCCGTAGTGCTTAGCCCGACTGTAACCAAATGCAAGCATCGCCGGAATCACCCGCTTCATGTAGAGACTCGGCCTTCTTACCAGCAGTCGGAATACGACTTTCGTCTTGCCAGAAACCCCCATGTCGTTCATCTCCTCTGGGAAGCATCGACCCATCACTGAGAGGTCTTCATCGGTCAGGTTGTAGAGCGCATTTTTGCCTCGTAAAATTTTGTGATAAGGTGGGAACTCCGCCTTCCAAAGTGCTGGATAAGCCGCCAAACGGTCTGCCGAAACATCGCCTTCAGCAATCGCTGATTTCGCGGTTTCAGCTGCGTAAACGGCTGACTTGAGCGCCAAATGGGAGCCACCTTCGAAGAGTGGAGAGGTGAATCCCGCCGCATCGCCAACCAGCATGAGGCCGTCGGTGTGAGTTGTTTCATGGGGCCCGGAGATAGGTATTGTACCGCCAAACCCACGCACTGATTTGCCGTCCTCTCGCCATGGTGGATTGGTCATTTCCAAATCTTTGAATTCAGTGTCATCGATGAATTGGTCGAGGTCGCGAACTGCCCCTTTCTTGTCCTCCGTGACAAGCCCGACATTGGCTCTGCCATCGCATTTTGGAATCATCCAAAGGTAGCCCTTCTTGGCGTATTTCGGCCAGATGTAGAAGTCGAGATATCCATCGGTCGGGACATCATGCATCTCGTATTGCATGCCCGCAATCACCTTGGGACGAGGGTTGAGTTTGAGAAGTCGAGAACAGACTCCAGCAACACCTGACGCGTCGATTACAATCTTCGCATCGATGGGGAACTGCTCGCCCTTTCCGGTACAGTGCCAGCCGACGAACTTACCTCCCTCCTCCAGCCGTTCCATGCCTTGCAATTTGTGGGATAGGTGAACACTCGCTCCCTCCTCTTCAGCCTCCTTGGCCAACCACTGCTCAAACAGATGCTTCTCAAGCACGAAACCCGGTTCGGTCAGTTTCTTTGCTGTGCCGTCAGGGAAGAGGACGCGGATTCCGTGGACTCTCAGCGATATGACCTCTTGTGGCAGGTCGAGTTCGATGTTTGCCACTGCGAGGTCTGAGATGCATTCGCCGCAGTGAACTGGAGTGCCAATCTCTGGGTGGTCCTCAATCATGATGGTCGAAAGACCGCGGCGAGCGGAGTGGATGGCAGCGGCGCCGCCGCCGGGACCTGCGCCGATGACTAATACATCGCAGCGTGTGACCTGCTCGCCCATTATTCCACGAGGGGAGGAATGCGCCTCATCAATGAGTCGGTAACGCCCATAGGGCGAAGCCCTCGTGATTTTGTAAGAGAACCTCTTGTGCGGCTCGTGGGCTGGAGCAATCTCAAGCAATTCATGGACTCGCTCGAAGAGTCGGGGGAGTTGTTGCGGATTTCGCGTGCGGTCGACCTTGAGTTGGAGGCGGGTTGCATCGCCGACCGTGTAGTCAAGATGGGTGGCAAGGCGATTCTTTTCGAAAAGCCGAGGTTGGCTGACGGCACCATTTCTGAGATTCCGATGGTGATGAATCTATTCGGTACACCAGAGCGGGTGAAGATTGCACTCGGCGTCGATGACTATTCAGAAATTGGCAAGCGATTAGTAGGCTTCATGAAGCCTGATGTGGCTGCGATGGCAGGCAAGCCTTGGAAGGGTATTCCGTTCGCAAAACAAGCCCTAAAAATGGCTCCGAAGCGGGTCAAAAAGGCGGCTTGCCAACAGGTCGTGGTAGAGAACCCCGACCTGACAAAACTGCCGATTCCGAAGACTTGGCCGCTCGACGGCGGGCACACGATGACGCTTCCCTTGGTAGTCACGAAAGACCCGGCGAGCGGTGAGCAGAATCTCGGCATGTATCGGGCCCAAGTGTATGGGCCGACAGAGTGTGGACTTCACTGGCAGATGCACAAGCACGGAGCAGACCATGCTGATGCACACTCAAAGAGAACCGCCGAAAAGGACGGGAGTGGAGGTGACTCTGACTCTGAGGCGAGAATACCGGTTGCAATCTGTTTGGGTGGACCACCAGAACTGATTTTCAGTGCGATTGCACCCTTACCAGACAACCTTTCTGAACAGATGTTCGCCTCGTTCCTCGCCGAGCAGCGTCTACCGATTGTCAAAGCGAAGACACAGGATTTGTGGGTCCCTGCCGAGGCAGATGTCGTGATTGAGGGGTATGCCATTCCCGGTGAAGTGAGAACGGAGGGCCCGTTTGGCGACCATTTCGGAATTTACAGCCTTGAGGGCGAATACCCAGTGCTGCATGTGACGGCAATAACACATCGAGAGAATCCGGTCGTTCCAATGACGATTGTCGGCCTGCCGCCAATGGAAGATGGCTACATCGGAGAGGCGATCGGAGAGGCTTTTCTCCCTGTTTTGAATTTCCAACACCGGGATGTTGTCGACATGTTTGTGCCACTCCAAACCGGCTTCCACAACCTTGCAATCGTGGCTGCAAAACAACGTTATCCTCGGCAAGCGAGAAAGACCTGCTTGGGGCTTTTCGGGGCTGGCCAATTGATGTTCACGAAGGTCTCGGTCGCGGTGGATGAGAATCATCCGGTCAAGGATTTGCATGCGTTTTTGGACACTATTCACCAAAGGGTGGACCCGGCGCAAGACCTCATCGTTCTGCCCGGCTTTGTTGCGGACACTCTTGAAGCGGCTGCGCCTTGGGAAAATGTTCACGATAAACTGTTGATTGACGCCACCTCCTTCGCTGATGCTGACCCGCGAAAAAATGGCCCCGGACTCCCCAAGGGTACCTCCGGGCAGGCTACGCCGGATTGGCGGCGGGGTGAGGTTGAGGCGCCAGGAGTCGAAATTGACTTCGTAGCGAAGGTGCGAGGGTTGGCGGAGGTCAGCGATACGCTATTGCTGCGACCTTCGATGTTAGTGGTTACGACGAAAATCGATGACAGGCCCGATGCGCGAACGGGAATGATGGCGATACAAGACCCTGCTACATGGGCGATTCAAGTCGAGGCGAGCAGGGCTCAGCGGCAACGAGTCTTCCAATTGATGAATTCAATTTGGCAATTGGAGGGTTCCGAAAATTTGAGATGGCTTTTCATCACCGACGATGATGTCAAATTGCACTCGTCAGGCGTCAACCGGCGATTGCTCTGGCAACTCTTCGTGAGATTCGATGTGGGACGGGACCTCCACCTCGATGCTGAGAGAAAGCGGGTCGCTTGGGATGCGACCGCACCGGTCCCTCATCCTGGAAGAGAGGCGCTGGCTGCAGCAGGACAACCAATCTCAGCACTTGACCCGTTGTTGCCAATTCGAAGTTGGCCGGCAATCACGATCCACGACCCGGCCATTGTTACGAGAATCCAAAATCTGGCTGGCCGTGATGGCTATGAGCAGCGCACTTGGGCTCCCAATGTCACAAGGTGGTAGTTGGGAAGGGCCCGATAATTTGGTGGGATGAGCAAGATGGGTGTAAAGGAAATTCTTGAGTTCGTGAAAGTCGAGCACACGCTCTTCTCGCTTCCTTTCATCTTGATTGGCGCATTCATGGCCGGCGAACCAGGCCCGGTTCAATTGTTTTGGATATTGGTCGCTGCAGTTGGCGCTCGTGGCTTGGCCATGGGATTGAACCGTATCATCGACCGGGACATCGACGCTGCAAATCCTCGCACCGCAGAACGTCATCTCGCCACAGGCACCATGTCCCTAGATACAGCATGGAGGTTGTGTGGCATTTTCCTCACAATGCTTGTGGGTGGAGCATGGATGCTGAACCCACTCTGCCTCTATCTTTCACCAATTCCAGTCGCTGCCTTCGTAGTCTATCCGTATCTCAAACGCCACACCTGGCTTTGTCACTGGTGGCTAGGAGTCTGCCTCGCGCTCGGACCTGCAGGGGGCTGGGTTGCAATCACCGGAGAGATATCCTCACTCTCTTGGTGCCCTGACTTGCTCAAAGTGAGCATCGGAGTGATGTTGTGGATTGCAGCATTCGACATCGGATATGCGAGGATGGATGTTGAAAGTGACAGAGAAAACGGGATTCAGTCCATTCCCGCGAGGTTCGGAACAGGAACGGCCGGCTGGGTCACGGTGATGTGTTCGACTCTCTTCTGGCATTACTTGTTTCAACCAATTTCACTCTCAGCCAGTTTCGTGGCTGGAATCTTGGCCATCTTGGTCTTGTTCACATGGAATAGAGATGATTTCCAGAAGTGGTGGTTCAGAACCTATGTTGCAATAGGTTGGATAATGTTCGGTGGGCTGGTGTTTCTATGAGCGGACTGGCAGTGATTACAGGCGGCGGCCGCGGCATCGGTGCTGCGACGACAAGACGGCTTGCGGCTGAAGGCTATCGGCTCATCATCACCTACAACACAGACTCGCAGTCGGCGGAGACGGTGATTGCCGAAATTCGTGAGCGAGGTTGTGATTGTGTCGCCGCGAAAGTCGACTGTGGCAACCCTGCAGAAGTGATGGTGCTCGCAGACCATCCTTGGGTCAAGAAGGGGGTGGACGCCCTCGTGCTAAACCACGCCGTCTACGAGCGAAACCGTGCCTCCTCTCTCACTTCTGAGCAACTCGCCCGGACGATGAGCGTAAACTTCACCGGTGCCTTCCTAGTTTGGGAAGCGCTCAACCCGTTCCTCAACGACGACGCTCGAATCGTTGTTGTCGGAAGTCAGATGGGATTCAAAGGAACTCCTACCGGAGCAGATTATTCAGCTTCAAAAGGGGCGCTCCACGCCTGGGCCCGCTCACTTTCACTAGATGTTGCAGAACGAGGACAGCGAGTGAATGTGGTTGCTCCGGGAACCATCAACACAGACCTTGTCTCGGGTGACAGCCCAACAAAACGGCGGGCAAGGGAGGATGACATCCCGATGGGTAGACTCGGACACCCTGAGGAAGTTGCAGGAGTCATCTCGTTCTTACTTGGGCCCGATTCGGGCTACATGACCGGTTCTGTGGTTCATGTGAATGGGGGCCTCTATCGCCCATGATGAGGCGCTTGGCCCGAGAAATGAGTGTGGCCTATCGTAAACCATGAGTTGAAGGACAACGAATCGCGAGGAACTGGTATGTCGGATGAGGTCGAGCAGTCCATCAATCCATTTGACCTCTCCAAAGCAATTGCAGGAGCAGCAACTGGTCGACTCGACCCGAATGTCGCCTGCTTCCGCCTACACGCAGAATATGACCCAGCAGGCGACCAGAAACAAGCAATTGAAAAAATAACTTCCCAATTGGAAAATTCACAGGAACGAGCCGTCCTTCTCGGCGTTACTGGCTCAGGCAAGACCTTCGCCATGGCGCATCTAATCGAGCGGCTCAATCGTCCAACCCTCATTCTCAGTCACAACAAGACGCTAGCCCGCCAACTGTGGCAGGAGATGTCCGGCCTTTTTCCAGAAAATGCCGTTGAATATTTCGTCAGCCATTACGACTACTATCAGCCTGAGGCATATCTCCCAAAGCGAGATTTGTACATCGACAAGGAACTTCAGATGAATGAGCGAATCGAGCAGGAGCGATTTGCAACAGTGGCTTCTCTCGTCTCTCGACCTGATGTGATAGCGGTAGGAACTGTCTCGGCCATCTACGGTTTGAATCCTCCAGAAACTTTCCTCAAACAACACGCCCGCGTTCATGTGGGACAGGCGATTGAACCACTCGACCTCGTAAAACAACTGGTTGAACTTCAATACCGCCGCGTCACCGGGGAAATCACTCGCGGTGAAGTCCGGTGCCGGGGCGAAGTTGTCGATGTCTGGATGCCGAGCCGCGACGACCCATTACGCATTGTATTCGACTTTGATGGCGTCGTGAAAATTCAAGTTTGCGAGGCTGTTTCGTGGGAAGTATTGGACGAGTTGGAGGAGGCGTGGGTTCACCCTAAGGTGTTCTTCATGACAAGTCCGGAACGATTCCAACAGGCGTTGGAAGATATCGAATTCGAATTACAAGAGCGAACCCATCAGCTAGAAACTGAAGGGCAGGAATTGGAAGCCCATCGTTTGGAAACCCGGACCACCTTTGAACTCGAAATGTTGCGGGAAACGGGTCACTGCAAGGCAATTGAAAATTACTCGATGCACTTTGACGGACGCAAACCAGGAGAGCGCCCCTACTGTCTTCTCGACTTCTTTGCAGCCTCTTCAAACCAGTTCCATGGTGATACGTCAAAGTTCCTCGTCATCATGGATGAGAGCCATGTCACACTGCCCCAACTAAAGGGGATGCACGCTGGCGACAAGGCGCGGAAAACAAATCTCATTGACCACGGATTTCGGCTACCTTCGGCGGCTGACAATCGACCGTTGCGAATCGACGAGTTCCAAAAATTGGTCCCTCAAATGCTCTATGTTTCGGCAACTCCCGGCGAGCGGGAACTCCGTCATCTTGCGGAAGTGACCGGCCAGGAAGTCCCGAAAGACTTGCTCCATGTGGCTGGCGGTGGGGGAGTCCACGAACCGGAATTACTGAAACCGAAAAAGTCACCCAGCCTCCTCAAGACATTGGAGGAAATTGAGGGGATTGTAAAGATGGAAATTCGGCCGACCGGATTGCTCGACCCGGGAATCGAAGTCCGCCCGACGGAGGGACAGGTACAGGACCTGCTCGACGAAATCAATCAATGTGTGAAGACCGGGGAGCGGGTGTTAGTCACGGTTTTAACCATCAAATTCGCCGAGGAAGTCTCAGATTATCTTCAAAAAATGGGTGTCAAGGCGCACTACCTCCACTCGGAAATTGATACGATTGAACGGACTGAAATCATCAAGGCGCTGCGAATAGGTCACATCGATGTCATCGTCGGAATCAACCTGTTGAGAGAGGGGTTGGACATACCCGAAGTCTCACTCGTCGCAATCTTCGATGCGGACCGCCAAGGCTTCCTCAGAAACGAGCGTTCACTTCTCCAAACCATTGGACGGGCCTCCCGTAATGAGAAGGGAAGGGTAATCCTGTATGCAAACTCGATGTCGGATGCAATGCGAACTTCGATTCAACAGACAGTAGACCGAAGAGGTCGTCAGGAGGCATTCAATTTGGAACACGGAATCACTCCGACTACCATCAAGAAGGCGTTGCCCACGATGGGTATCGAAGCAAATGAACTCCTCGCTGGAACAGCTGGGAAAGGTGCTGCGGGTGGTAGGCGGTTCGTAGGTGGATTTTCTGGCCAAACAGGCAAGGATAAAACCGAGGCTGGTCTTGTCAAGAAGTACGACCTCGGTGCTGGAGCGTGGGGTTCGAGTGACGACACATTAAGTCGGGTGAGTCAGCCTACTTGGGCTGATGTCGCTGACCTCGTACTTTCTGGTGAAAGTGCTACAGGAAATATTCAATCCACCGGCGATGGCTCCGAAGACAGTGATGTGGTAGGAGTTCGAAGTCACGACCTAGACCATTTAATCGGGCGGCTGCAGAAGGAGATGAAGATGGCTGCAAGCCGACTTGAGTTTGAGCGAGCGGCTCAATTGCGAGATAGAATTTTCCAATTGGAAAATGAGGGCTAATTCACTTGGTAATTAGGCAGTTATAGTGGCAGTCCAAGACTAAGTTCGCCGATTAGCAGTTCGGCTTTTTTCGCGCCTTCTGTCTTGATGTAGTCCTGCCGTCTGCGCCGGCCATGAGTCGTAGGCTAGAGATAGTCATCATGACTCAAGGCCCTGAGTTGTACAGCACCACTCGGCTCGCAGCAGCGGCTCGCCGTGCCGGTCACGGTGTCAGCCACCTCAATCCGACCCGTTGCACAATCGACCTCTCTTCAGAAGGAGCGACCGTACTCTACAATGGCGAGAAAATTGTCCAACCAATCGATGTAATCGTTCCTAGAATCGGAGCGTCCATAACTCGGCACGGACTAACGATTCTCCGTCAATTCCAAGCGTCTGGAATCCCTGTTCTTAACAACAGCAGTGGAATCGGCGCTAGCCGCGACAAACTTCGAGCGCTACAACGGTTCGCATCAGAAGAACTTCCAATTCCCCGCACCGCATATGCGAGAGGAGCCGGAGATTTGCACGAATGTATTGGAACAGTCGGTGGTCCACCGGTTGTACTCAAGTTGCTGCAAGGGACTCAAGGTGTCGGAGTGATGCGCTGTGACACTGTTGCAAGCGCTGAATCCGTAATCGATGTTCTAGCCCGCCTCCACCAGCCAATCATCGTCCAAGAGTATGTTGAAGAGTCAAATGGCTCCGATATTCGAGCGATTGTAGTCGGTGACAAAGTCGTCGCTGCAATGCGAAGAAAGGGCAAGGGCGACGACTTCCGCAGCAACATCCACCGTGGTGGAACGGGAGAAGAAGTTGAACTGGAAGAAGATGTGAAGCGTATCTGCATCGACGCCTGCAAAGCACTCGACTTGAGATTCGCAGGCGTCGACCTTCTTGAATCAAAGCGTGGACCACTCATCATCGAGGTAAACTCATCACCGGGTTTGGAGGGAATCGAGGGGGCCACTGGAGTAGATGTGGCGGGTGAGGTAATAAACGACCTTGAGCATCTCTGTGGCTTGTAAACCAGATATTTGCAACCGTTTGATTGATGGCACAAAGGGTGGTCGGCGATTTACATGGTTGATTCTCACGAGTACGACCTGCCGGTTGAGGACTACGATTTCTCCTCACTGACCGATGCTAAATCTTTGATTGACCAAATGTCAACTGCTGGCGGATTCACCGCGACCAAATTGGCTCTGGCGCGTGACCTTCTCAAGGAAATGTTCCAGGCTTTGGATGACGCTTCAGATGTTGAGGAAAACCACCTTAATTGGCTCTCTTTTCCCGCCTGTCTGTGTGCAACTGGAACCCGCGGATTCTTCGTCGAAGCACTCAAGCGAAAACGGTTCAATTTGGTAATCACAACCTGTGGAACCCTCGACCATGACCTTGCAAGGACTCATGAAAATTACTTTCACGGCTCCTTTGAGTTGGATGATGTCGAACTGGGAGAACAAGGTTTGAACCGACTTGGGAATGTCATCGTTCCAAACTCGAGTTACGGTGAAACCATCGAGAAGGTTTTGATGCCGATGTTGGAGGAAATCGAGGCTGAACGGCGTGAAGCCAACCCCGAAAATCCATGGCAAGGATTTGGCAGTGTGGAACTCTGTTGGGCGATTGGGGACCGAATAGACGACGAATCTAGTCTACTTCACTGGGCAGCAAAACACAGAATTCCCATTGTGATTCCGGGTATCTATGACGGCTCCGTTGGGGCTCAACTGTTCATGCACCGACAGCGCTCTTCGGACTTCAACCTCGACCTCCTCGCCGACCAACAACTTCTTTCTGACTTGGTCTGGACCTCAGACTCCTCCCACGCGCTCATGGTAGGTGGGGGAATCAGCAAACATCATGTCATCTGGTGGAACCAATACCGCGGTGGACTTGATTCAGCAGTTCAAATCACTACTGCACCCGAACACGACGGCTCTCTATCCGGAGCTCGACTTCGGGAAGCGATCAGTTGGGGGAAAGTCCGTGCTGATGCTCCGCAAGTTGTAGTCGAGGGAGATGCTTCAGTTCTGCTTCCACTTCTTGGTGCAGACCTATTCTCCTCGTGAGTGGGCAAGACATTCCATCAAGCCGACCCTGAATGGAACCAATGGGTGCCATCCCATCGTCCCAACCGCTTCAAGAGCGGCGTGTAACGATGCTAGATTTGGCCTCTCAACCTTCTCGGTAGGTTCAGTTTTCGGTTCGGAAACAACAAGATGTTCAATTTTGAAGGAATGGTCTACTGCGGCTTGATAACGCTCCCACAACATATCCAACTCCTGAGACAAAGCGTGATGACTCCAACATCTACGCCCACACATTTCGATTCGTCCTGAGGGCAAGTCATCTAGAAGCGCTGCGACCGCATCGACTGCATCCCGAATGTGTACCCAATGACGAGGTGACCCTGATGGTGGTTCTTCTCCTGTTGGTGGTTCTTCTTGCGAAATGGAATTCACCCCCTCTGCTTCATCGGCTGGTGGATTCACACCGCCTCGGTTACTCGATTCCAACCATTTGAGACGGTCTGTGATTTCCGGTGGACCCCATCCTCCAACCCCACTTGGAATGTAGAGGTCATGGAGGGTTAGCGTGCATTTGTGATCGGTGTGAGGTTTCGGTGAATTAGTAGGCCGAATAAAAAGGTCAAAAATCTCGTTTTCCGGCCCCTGTGCTTCCGATTCCCAACAACAAATACTGATTCCGCTATCAGAGTTTGTTTCGATTCCAACTCGTTCAAGGCGTTCCGCCAAAGCAGTTCCAAATGGGGTATTGCGCCCTTGTAGGCGGACTTGAACCATCGAACTACCTCAAGCGACTTGTAAGGATTCAATGCTCTTCGTGGTCTTTTCAAAGATTGCCAGCGCCTCATCAGACTCATCAGCAGACAAGTTGAGACAGGGCCGCAATCTAATGCTGTCAAATCCAGAGTTCAAAGCGAGGAGCCCGTCGTCTAGAGCCTGCATTCGGAAGGTATCGCGCATTGCCATGTTTGGTAGTGTGAAGGCTGCGAAAAGTCCCTTACCGCGAACATTTGTGATGATATCATGACGCTGACCAAGTTCCTCCAACCCCTTTAGCAGGTCACCGCCGACTTTGGTTGCGTTCGAGAGAAGATCCTCTTCTTCAATGACTTCTAGGCAAGCTGCGCCTCTCACCATGTCGACCAAATTACCGCCCCAAGTTGAGTTGATTCGGCTGCTGGTTTCGAATACATTGTCTTCGTTGTCAGTAATCGGTGCGCCACCCATGATTCCACAAATTTGCATTTTCTTGCCGAACGCCAATAGGTCAGGCTTGATTCCGTAGTGCTCATACGACCACATCTTTCCGGTGCCCCCTACGCCGGTCTGTACCTCATCCACGATGAAGAGTGCGCCTATATCGTGGGTTGCTTGTTCAACCGCCTGGAGGAATTGTGGACGGAAGTGATTGTCACCACCTTCGCCTTGAATTGGCTCGATGATGACACCGGCAATCTGGTCCGGAGTCGCGTCTGCAGCCGAGTGGAGCGAGTCGATTGCCTCGGCCTCTACTCTGTCAAGGCGAGCAGATTCGGACTCATTGATTGGGAACTGAATCTTCGGATTTGGAATCCGTGGCCAATCGAACTTTGCGAAGCGGTCTGTTTTGGCCGGGTCCGTGTTGGTTAGCGACATCGTGTAACCGGTCCGGCCATGGAACGCTTCATCGAAGTGGGCGATGCTCACCATTGGGGATGAATCATCTCCGGCGAGCCCCTTGCGAGTACGGTCCTGTTGTTTCCAATCCATTGCCGCCTTCAGTGAATTCTCAACGCCGAGGGCACCTCCAGCGATGAAGAACATGTGCGACATATGGTCTGGCTTTGCCAGTCTTCCGATGGTGTCGATGGCCTCAGCCATTTCGGTGGAGTAGAGGTCGCTGTTGGTGATGTTGTTGACCGCAATTCGGCCGAGCCGGGCTTCCATCGCGACCAACTTGGGATGGTTCCATCCAATGGGTAGCGAAGAGAAGCAGGAGAACATGTCGAGAATGTCGCGGTCGGCTCTACTGTCGTGTAGTCGACTGCCCTTCGAACGGTCCAAATCTACCACGAATTCGTAGCCATCTGCAAGAATGTGTTTGGAAAGAGTTGAGTGAACTGAGTCGGGGGTGCATTCAGCCATGCAACCGTTGCGAGCATGGCCGCTTTATTGGATTGCCTACGCGAGCAGTTGCTCTCAATATACCCCCGGTTTTATAGTGGAGGAAGAGGTCATTTTTGCTATTGAATTTTCAATTTTCCTATTGAAAAATACCTTCTTCCAAAAGACTGCTCTTCTTCGAATTCACCAAAGCCATTGGAAGTAAACGATAGAAGAGGAAAGATTGCATGAGAATGAATTGATTTCTTTGACTTTCCACCGAAACGCCAGATATTCTTCGGCGCAACTGGGCGGGACCCTAACAAGTTGAACAATTATCCGATATTCCAATTGGATGCGCGACTTTGATGCCGTACCTGTTTCGCGTTATCCGTATTGGGGACTTTTGGTGCTGTTTCACCTTTTACCAATTGAAAATCAACTATTAGAGGCTCGGCTCAAAACACAATTAGCCAATTGGGTAGTCAAAGATTATCCGCCTTTTTCAATTGATTATCAACATTATTCATACGGGCGATAGTTAATATACTGATTCTGTTGGTCGGTCTATAACCGAGTGATGGGATGCACCGGAAGAAATGGTTGTGTAAAAAAATGTCAGAAGATTCATTCAGAATACAGGAGTTGTTGCAGCGGGAGGTTTTCGTAAACCAAACCCGTGTAGGAGTGATAGTCGGAGAGAGGTACCACCCGAACGAGGATAGAGTGCAATCAATGCGCTTACTCGTCGAGCCGGGAGTAGCGGATGAGTTCATGCGGAAGCCCGCAGAATTCGCACCATTGTCGAAAGAATTGCTACATAGCATCCAGGCAGATGGGTCCGTTAAGTTGTCAAAATCGATGAGAGAGTTACAGAGGAGGTGGAGGAACACTGTGAGAATAGATGAGCAACTTTACTCACCAGATGAACTACTGGACCGAGCTGTCCTGGACAGCCAGGGAACTGAACTCGGTGTCGTTATCGGACTTGTGAAAATCAAGCGATCCTACAGAGGCGTCGTTGTCAAAACCCGTTTTAATGTTCGACGCCGATATGGACTCGGAGAAACCGTCAATGTGCCAGTCGGCTTCCTTGCGCGCACTCGCGCTAGGCTAGATGAGATTGTACTGTCTAGGACTTTTGACAAGATGATGGGGCTACCGTCCTACCTGAAACTGAACTCCGACCTCACTGAAGAAGAGTAAACGAGCCAACCGGCATCGTTAATTCGCAACCGTTGGTCGGCCGACTCGCCCTTGGGCGGGTAGCTTAGGTTGGTTGGAGCACCCGGCTGATAACCGGGAGGTCGCAGGTTCAAATCCTGCTTCGCCCATTCACAACGCTTCGCTCATTCACAACACTATCAAGCGGGCGAGCAGGATTTGAACTCCGCGCGAATTGAACGATGGAAATCATCACACCCGTTCGCGCTAAGAGTTTCGAACACGCAAATACAATCGAAGGTGTTCAAATCCGCTTGAAATCCTGATTCGCCACTCATGAAATCGACCCCTACCCATTCGGAAAAGACTTGAACGGCCCTGTGCTCGCAGAGCATGAGGGGAGCGGATGCCGGTAGTCTCAGGGAGCAACTCTGGCGAGTTGGCTGCGGCTCTTGCTGCTGACCTCGGCTGGGAACACCATCCACTCGAAGCGCGTCGCTTCCCCGACTCTGAAGGGTATGTCAGAATCCCCAGCCACAGCATTGACGCGGTTCGCTCAGAGCCAGTGGTAATCGTCGCTACCACCTTCCCAGACTCAGGCATCGTTGAAGCACTTCTCATGTTGGAAGCGGTCCACGATGTACGCTCGGGAGACCTGAAAAATTTGAAGGGCGAGGGGCCCGAAATTTTGGCACCGGCAGGACCGGGAATCTTCCTTGCAGTACCCTATTTCGGGTATAGTCGACAAGACAAGCGGTTTCAGGGAGGTGAGGTAGTTTCGGCAGCACTCATCGTCAAATTACTCGCTCAACATTTGGATGGTCTCATCGTACTCGACCTCCACGCGCCAGCAGTTCTTGAAGGGCTAGAAACCCCAGTCGCTTTCGTCTCCTCAATGCCAGAAATTGCCGACCATCTTCAACGAGAAGTAAGTCCAGATTTCATCTTGAGTCCAGACAAAGGGGCGATTGAGAGGGCCAGCCATGTCGCCCAGATGATAGGCTGCAATTTCTCCTATCTTGAAAAAATTAGGATCGATGCCCACACGATTGAACACATTCCGAAGGATTTGGATGTTGAAGGGGCAATCGTCGCAATCGTTGATGACATGATTTCCACCGGCGGGACAATCTGCAAGGCTTCTGACGCGCTTCGTCGACAAGGCGCTAAGGAGGTCCACGCCGCCTGCACCCACGGTCTCTTCACAGGAGGGGCGATTACTCGGCTCTCGGACCATGTGGATGGTGTTCACGCCACTGACTCCCTGCCCAATCCCCGTTCCAGAGTATCGGGTGCTCCCGCACTCGCGAGAGGGGTTCGTGACCTACTCCAAAGACTCGGTCTCTGACTTTGAAAAACAATTCTATTCGTTGCACTGAGTTAGATATCCGGTTCCGAGATAGACGGAATAAATTCCGGTGTGTTTATACGAGCCACGCCCTCGCCGAGCCTGCCCCCACAGGAGGAGTGTAATCCAATGACCGTGCATGTAGATTTTGAAACCCCGGAAGATGTCCAGCAACGAGTATACGAACTGGTCAAGAAGATCGGACGAGATGGCAAAGGCCGTCTCAAGAAAGGAATGAACGAGGTCATCAAGGTGACCGAGCGTGGTGACGCTAAGCTTGTGGTCATGGCAGAGAATGTCAACCCAGGCGAGATGCTGATGCCAATTCCAATGATTTGCAAGGAGCGCGGTATCCCATTCATCTATGTCGCAGACCAAGGCTTCCTCGGTGAAGCCGCTGGAATGCCAATCGGCCGAGCAACCGCTGCAATCGCTGTGCTAAATGTCGATAAGGCCGCTGAGGATGACTTCAAGGGAGTCGTCTCGAGTGCTTCTGAACTCGCTAGCAACTGAGGTGGTTTAGATGGCAGACGGATGGCCAGCAGAAGTTGTCGAGGTTGTCGGCAGGACCGGTATGACCGGCGAAGCAACTCAGGTTAAGGTCCGCGTCAATGACGCCCCAAACCCAAGAGATGTCGGTCGAATCATCACCCGCAATGTGCTCGGACCTATTCGGGTCGGAGACATTCTGATGCTCAAGGACACCGGCCGCGAGGCCCGCAAGTTGGGAGGCCGATAGTATGCCTGAGCGAAGAGTGTGCACATTCTCTGGTCACGAAATCGAGCCGGGAACCGGCATGATGTTCGTCAAGCGAGATGGCACCGTTCTTTGGTTCAAGAGCAGCAAGGCTCGCAAGAACTCTTTGAATCTCAAGCGAAATCCACGCAAGGTAAAGTGGACTCGCCACTATGTCAAAGGCGGCATTCAGTGAAATTTGTGCCTTAATATCATCCGTTCGGCTTAAACAGGAAGGGCTTCACGGCCGGCCCAAGTGGTATGCATGCAGACGACATTCGTGATGGTCAAGCCCGACGGAGTTCAGCGCGGTTTGGTCGGAGAGATCATAGGTAGATTTGAGCGGAAAGGACTGCGATTGGTCGGCCTAAGGCAATTGACTCCAAGCAAGGAACTAGCAGAAGCTCACTACGAAGTCCACAACGAGCGCCCATTCTATCCAGGTCTCATTCGATTCATCACATCCGGCCCAGTAGTCGCTATGGCATGGACTGGCGCTGATGCAATTTCAGTCGCCCGCAACATCATCGGGCCAACCGACGGCAAAGACGCTGCACCAGGAACCATTCGCGGCGACCTCGCGATGGACATCGGTCACAACATCATTCACGGCAGTGACGGAGAGGATACCGCACAGTTCGAATTGGGGCTTTGGTTCCCCGACGGTGTGGTCGATTGGACTCGACTCGCTGAGACATGGGTCTACGAGTGAACATTTTCAAATTTTTAAAAACACAAAGCGGGGCAGGTGACATGAATGAGTTCTCGACGACAACCAATTGTTGCAGTACTCGGCCATGTTGACCATGGGAAAACCAGTGTCCTCGACCACATTCGCTCACTCGGAGTAGAGCGGCAATCCTCGGTAATGGACCGTGAGGCTGGCGGAATCACCCAACACATCGGGGCAACCGAAGTCCCGGCTGACATTCTCAATGAGATGTGCGCACCGCTGATGGGTGGCAAGGAATTCAACTCGCCTGGCCTGCTCTTCATCGACACACCGGGCCACCACTCCTTCTCCACCCTCAGAGCAAGGGGGGGTTCACTGGCCGACATCGCAATTCTGGTAGTGGATATCATGGACGGCTGCAAGCCTCAGACTTTGGAGTCGATGCGCATTCTACGGCAGGCAAAGACGCCGTTTGTCCTCGCCTGCAACAAGGTCGACCGGCTGTATGGATGGCAATCGGAGCGAGGCCGGGCGATGGCTCTCTCCATGCGCAGTCAGACTGATGATGTCAAGTCGCTCTTCGAACAGAAATACTGGCAGTTGATGGGTGAATTCAGTCAGCACGGATTCAACATCGAAAGGTACGACCAAATCACCGATTTCACCCAAAATATCGCTTTAGTACCATGCTCGGCCAAGGAGGGTGAAGGGATTCAGGACCTCTTGGCCGTCACCATCGGCTTAGCGGAACGATACCTCGCTGAACAGTTGGAGGATGTCGAAGGGGCGGCGGAAGCGACCGTATTGGAGTTGAAGGAGGAGCGAGGACTTGGCAAGACTTTGGATGTCATTCTCCACAGAGGCACTCTCACTAAAGGCGATGAATTCGCAATCGCCACCCCAGATGGCCCACAAGTTACCCGGGTGAAGGGCATGTTCTCTCCGCGAGGAATGTCCGAGATGCGGGACGCGGGGGACCGCTGGGATGCGACTGAGAGCGTTACTGCGGCAGCCGGTCTGAAGATTAGCGCACCCGAACTTGACAGTGTGTTGGCTGGTACAACTCTGCGCGCTATTCCCAACGAGGAGTCGAGAGAATCAATCCTCGCGCTGGTTGCAGAAGAATGTGAAATTTCCATCGAACTCGATGAAGAGGGGATTGCAATCAAGGCGGATACACTCGGTGGACTTGAAGCGCTGGCCTTCGAATTACGGGCAATGGAGGATAGCGAAGGAAAACCGCTTGAAATCAATATCCGAGCCGCGAACATCGGCCCCATCACTCGCAGAGACATCCGCTCAGCAGAAACCTCATCCGACCCATTCGAGAGAGTCATCCTCACATTCAGTTCATCCATTCTTGCTGAAGCACAGGAGGAGTTGGACTCCGATGATTGCGAAGTTACTCACATCGGTTCTGACATCATCTACCATGTGCTCGAGGAATACCAACAATGGATTGAGAAGACAACACAGGATTTGGCGGAATCAGAGCGCGAAGTTGTCGTTCATCCGGGGAGAATCCTTCTGCTCGCCGACCATGTCTTCCGGCGCTCGGGGCCTGCGGTGGTAGGTGTCCGTGTGCTCGGCGGCCGCATCGTGGTGGGACAACGACTCCTGCAGCCGGACGGAACTAGAGTTGGGCGGGTGAAATCGATTCGAGATGGTGACCACATCCTCGCAGAAGCGAAGCAGGGAGATGAGCTTGCAATCGCAATAGAAGGAGCCGTGGTCGGCCGAGGAATAGAAGAAGAAGATGTGCTTCTAGTCGACATTCCTGCATCACACGCTAGAAAATTGAAGAAGGTTGAATTGACCTCTGCTGAGCAAGATATTCTAGACGAATTGATAATTATTCACCGCAAAGATGACCATTTTTGGGGTCGTTGAGCCGCGATACAGCGTGACTAATGGATACCGAACGCTTTAGTACGATTCGGGTAGGTCAAGAGCCATAGGGAAGTGTGTACTATGCAGGCAATGGGAGGAGACGGTCGCACAAAAGACCTCATCGCAACGGTTAGCGCCATCTCGAATGGCCTCATGAATGAAGTTGCTAAGGTAATCATAGGCAAGCAGGAGAACCTCCGAAGAGTCACCGTCGGAATCCTCTCAAACGGAAACATTCTCTTGGAAGATTTCCCTGGTCTAGCAAAGACATTGCTCGCCAACACCTTCGCCCGTGCTCTAGGTTGCAAGTTCAAGCGTGTCCAATTCACACCTGACCTGCTGCCCTCCGATATCATGGGGACCTACATGTATGACCAGAAGGTAGGGGAGTTCAAACTTCGACCCGGCCCACTGTTCTCCAACATCCTACTCGCTGACGAGATTAACCGTGCTCCACCAAAGACTCAGGCTGCTCTGCTTGAGGCGATGGAAGAGAAGCAGGTGACGATTGAGGGAATCACCCACAAGTTGCCCGCACCATTCGTTGTTCTTGCTACTCAAAACCCAATCGAGCAAGAGGGAACATACCCACTGCCCGAAGCACAACTTGACCGATTCATGATGAAGATGTCAATGGGATATCCTGACCGTGCTGAGGAGAAGGCAATTCTCGCTCGCAGAAAGTTGAGAGGAAAGGATGACCACGATGTACAGCAGATTACATCGCCAAAGAAGGTGGTCGCCATGCAGAAGGCGCTTGAGACGGTTCACATCGACCCAGCGATTCTCTCCTACATCGTCGAAATCGTTCAGAGAACCCGAGAGGACCACCGAATTATCTGCGGTGCGAGCCCCCGAGGTAGCCAGAACCTGTTCAAGTCGAGCAGGGCTGCAGCCGCAGTCGATGGCCGTGACTATGTGATTCCCGACGACATCAAGGGAATCGCACTACAAATTCTGAGCCACAGAATCATCCTCAAGCCCGAGGCTAAGATTCGAGGAATCACTGGAATGCATATCACTCGAAAGATTCTCTCCGAAGTGCCTGTGCCGGTAATCCAACCTGCTTGAATAGTAAAATTCCGCTTTGCTCATC
>Ga0209403_10000137_pt1 | contig 113736 bp, 102 predicted proteins | sample ArcticOcean_MG_C_8_FD_187440 | JGI IMG/M metagenome (GOLD analysis project Ga0209403, IMG submission 187440) | Marine microbial communities from western Arctic Ocean - ArcticOcean_MG_CB11_86 (SPAdes) (version 2) | ecosystem: Environmental > Aquatic > Marine > Oceanic | place: Arctic Ocean...
GCCATGAGTCGGTGATCGACTGCGACCTTGGGCTCAGGGGCGTGCTCGGCTCGGGCTCGTGGTGCAACTAGAAAAAGAGGCGCCGCCCAGACAATGCCGGACGGCGCCTCCGTTCTTAGAGCTAGCTGTGAACTAGTGCGAACCCTGCTCGCTGATCACGCGCGCTTCCTTCTGCTCGCGAACCATCTCACGGACGTCCGCGAGCAGCTGCTGCGCGTCGTACACGATACCGTCTTTGATCGTGTACTTGATGCCGCCGACACGCTCGTTCTCGCCGGTCTCGTCGTTCAGGCGCCAGGCACCGTTGCCGTAGAGCACCTTGAGGTTGGCCAGTGGGTTTTCTTCGACGACGATCATGTCGGCCTTCGCGCCCACTTCGAGTACGCCGAACTGCAGATTGTTCTCCTGGCCACTCGGCTTGTGTAGCTGCACGGCGCCGTGGTATGTGGCGGCCCGGATCACCTCGAGCGGGTTGAATCCGGCCTCGCGGAGAAGCTCAAGCTCACGAATGTAGTCGAAGCCGTAGAGCTTGTAGATGAAGCCTGAATCCGAACCCGTGGTGACGATGCCACCAGCGTTCTTGTAGTCGTTCAGGAACTGCATCCATTTCTCGTAGAACTTGCCCCAGTGGTACTCGTCTTCGCTGGTCCAGTAGAACCAGTAGGACCCATGGGCCTGCCGGCTGGCCTGGTAGTAGTCCCACTGCGTGGGGAGTGTGTACTCCTCATGCCAATCGGCCTCACGGGCGCGCATCACGTCACGGCTCGCTTCGTAGATCGTCATGGTGGGGTCGATGCCGAAGTCGAGCTCCAGGAACCGATCGATGAGTTCGTTCCAAGTATCGGAGCCACGTTCTGCGGACTGATACCAAAGGCGGCCGACCTGCCCGAAACGATGCTGTTCGTTGTTGTAGTTGTAATCGTTTGGAAAGTCCTGAATGGTCTGGTTGTCGAAGAGCGCCTCGAAGAGACCGTAGTAGTGGGTCATCATGTCGAGACCCAGTTCGGCTGCATCGAGCGCATTCATACGTGCCACACCGGTCTGCGCCAAGTGGGCGACAGTACCGAGGCCGTGCTTATGGGCCTCATCAATGAGAGCTTCCATGATCGCGGGCGGAAGCGAGGACAGCTTTAGGCCATCGATCTTGGCACCATCTACGTCGACTGCGGCAGCGTAGCGGACCCATTCACGGGCCTTTTCTGGTGTGTTCACCGCCCCTTGATCCCACCCTTCACCCGGGCGGGCGTAGGTGTACATCCGCGGAGCGACGATCTCGTTGCGTTCGGACTTCGCCTTCTCTTCGAGCGCCCACATCATGGGACCGTGGCCGACGCCGCGTGACGTCGTGATGCCGTTGCCCATCCACAGCTTGTACGTGTACTCGGCCTGCGGCGCCTTGCCCCCACCACCGGTGTGGGCATGCATGTCGACGAAGCCGGGCAGCACGTAGTGGCCGGTCAGGTCGATTTCACGCGTGGGGTCGCCCGGACGGCGTCGTTCGTCGATCGGCACGCCGGGGAAGCCGACGCTGCGGATCTCGGCGATCCTGTCGCCCTCCACAACAATGTCGACCGGGCCCAACGGCGGGCTGCCCGCACCGTCGATATAGGTCACGCCACGCAGGATGAGTCGCTCGTGCGGTCCGTCGCCTTCGTCCGCTCCCCTGAGGGTGGTCACTTCCATTCCGCCGCCTTGAGCAGCGATAGGAGCGGCCAGGGCGAAGACGGTAGCTGCTGCCATCACAAAGCCAAGCAGCGAGTGGTGCCTCTTCATAAAGCCTCCGAAATCGTGTTTCTCACCCGACCCAGGTGGCTCGGGGGCGGTAAGTATTGGCCCGGTTGGCGGGACGCGCCACACCTCGGCCTGGAGTCAGTTTCTGGAGGCGATTTCTCGAAAGGAGGCCTCTACGGCGTCTGCCACCCGCTGGAACGACTCGGTGGTGGGGACGATCATCTCGAAGTGGCCGGACTCGGGGAGCTCAACGAGGTCGATTCTGTCTGCGCCGACGGCGATCGCCCGATAGAGGTACGACACCGAGGCAGGCGTCCACGCTCGATCGAGAAGGCCTACCACGAGTTGGACTGGCTCAGTGATCGGTGCGAGCTGCATAGGCGAGCCGGCGGCGTGACGTTCCGGGACCTGTAGCGGAGTTCCGCCCATGAGACGATCGACGACGTTTCCGCACGCTCTGTTCATCTGAGCCGCTTCGAGATCCCCCACAGCGGCGAGGCCGAGGACGGCGTGGACATCGAGTGGTTCCGCTGTCCACAGTTCGCTGCCTTCGTCGATCTTGTCTCGCCCAGCGGCCCAGAGAGCGAGCGTACCGCCCGCAGAGTGCCCACTCACGACAACACGACCGATATCGAGTGAATATTCGATCGCCACGTCACGGAGATGATCGAGCCCCATGCCTACGTCTTTGAACGTGTTCGGCCAACCGCCACCCTCATCGCCTACCCGACGGTACTCGATGCTCCACACAGCGTAGCCTCGATCTGCAATGGCACGCGCCAGGCCGGCCGCATGATCCAAGTTGAACGCGGACAGGAAACACCCACCGTGAATGAACGCCAGAACCGGGTGTTCACCGGGTCCGGCCGGGAGGTACAAGTCGCCGAACTGAAACGCATCGTCTCCGTACGCTACTCGGGCGTCGGCTCCCGGGACTGGGAGCTCGGAGAGGTCCCTTGCGCCGATCAGCCCCTGAGCAGCGGTATCGGCCGATGTTGCCACGAAGAGCGCGGCGATCAGGGGCCACGGGGTGCGTTCTAGAACTGGTCTTCGAGCCATTGGATTCGCCTTCTCGGTGGAGTGCTGGAAGATTCTGCTCCCGTCGCAGAGCCCAGTGTGCCTATTATTACCTTCCGACCAATTGCACCCAACACTTCTCTACTTCGTGTGAATAGCACTCCTCCCGATCCCGACACCGGCGCCGATGCTCCGCCGGAGGCCCGAGCCGAGGCTGAACGCCTTGGTGAGGAACTCCGTCGTTATGCACACCTCTACTATGTAGAGGCGCGTCCTGAGGTTGGTGACGACGAGTACGACCGGTTGTTCCGCCGGCTCCAAACGCTTGAGGCCGAATTCCCAGTGTTCCTGACCGGGGACTCGCCGACGCAGCGTGTGGGGGCAGAACCGAACGACAAATTCGAGACGGTGGATCACGTGGCACCGCTGCTGTCGCTCGATTCGACCCAGGACGAGGCCGAACTCCGTCGGTTCGACGACCGCGTGCGGAAGGCGTTGGGTGAGGGGCACCCGCCCACGTACATCATGGAGCCCAAGTTGGACGGCGCTTCCATGGAGTTGGTATACGTGGATGGTGTGCTCACACGTGCGGTGACACGCGGCAACGGCCGTGCCGGAGAGGGGGTCACGGACAACATCCGTACCATCCCTACAGTGCCGCTGCGGCTGAACACCGATGTTCGTCCAGCACCTTCGCTGCTGTCGCTGCGCGGCGAGGTCCTGATGTACATCTCGGATTTCCAGAACTTCAACTCTGCCCTGGTCGATGCAGGTCTCGATCCATACGCGTCGCCTCGGAATTCGGCTGCGGGATCGGTTCGCCAGCTCGACTCGCGGGTGACGGCTTCCCGGAAGCTCGACCTCATGGTGTACGATGTGCTCGCGGTGGAAGGCGAGACGTTCCGAACGGATACCGAGGGTGTCCAAGCGATCCGCGATTGGGGCTTCCGGGTGCCGGAGCGGATTGAGACAGCGGGCTCCGTCGAGGAGATCTTGGCGTACCACGAACGATACGGTGCAGACCGCGAGACTCTCGATTATGAGATCGACGGCATCGTGATCAAGCTCGACGATTTCGCGTCCCGGGCGGCGATGGGTGCCACCTCCCATCATCCCCGTTGGGCTATTGCTGTCAAATTTCCGGCGCGGCAAGAAGTCACACGCATCGACAAGATCGACATCCAAGTCGGGCGCACGGGTGTACTCACACCTGTGGCCTTTCTCCGTCCAGTGGTCGTTGGTGGTGTCAGGGTGGCTCGGGCATCACTGCACAATCGCGAAGAACTCAAGCGGAAAGACATCCGTGAGGGTGACACGGTGCGCATCCAGCGTGCCGGAGATGTGATCCCGCAGGTCGTCGAGGTCATCGGGCACGAAGACGAGCGTGAGGCTCCGTTCGAGATGCCGACGGAATGTCCGGCGTGCGGTAAAGGGGTCTACCAAGAGGGTCCACGGACCATCTGCCCGAATCGGTTCGGATGCGGGGCGCAACTGAAGGGGCGCATCATCCACTTCGGTGCTCGGGAAGCGCTCGACATCGAGGGGCTTGGAGACGAGACCGCCGCGCAGTTCGTCTCGACGGGTCTCGTGACGACGCTCGCGGACCTGTTCAACCTGGTGCCGGACCAGCTCGTGGGGCTCGAGGGGTTTGCCGAGAAGTCCGCAAACGCGCTCTTCGAGGCGATTCAGTCCAGGAAGACCCCTGAGCTTCGCCGCTTCCTCATTGGTCTCGGGATCCCCGAGGTAGGCGTCACGGTGGCGCGGGATCTGGCGCAGGCATTTGGGAGCATTGACGCGATTCGGGCGGCCTCCAGAGAGGAACTCGAAGCCGTGGACGGCATCGGGCCGAAGATGAGCGAGACCATCACCAGCTTTCTCGCGGTGGAGCAGAACGAGGCAGCGATCGACGCGATTTTGGCGCGCGGGGTGTCTCCCGTGGCGCCCGAGCCCCTCGGGGAAGATCTTCCTGATCAAGGATCCGCGGTCTTCACCGGAACGATTCCGATCCCTCGCGCCACCGCTGAAGCGGCCTGGCGTTCGGTCGGTGGTCGCGTCATTTCGTCGGTGTCCAAGAAAACCGACTATGTGGTCGCGGGTGAAAACGCAGGCTCCAAGCTCGAGAAGGCTGAACGACTCGGCCTGACTGTTTTCGATTTCGACGAGTTCGTGGTGAAGGTGCACGAACTCGGCGGCGAGGTGCCCCTCCCGTGACGGTCGCCTGATGGAGAACCTCGATGTCTCGCGCACGCTCACAGATCTGGCGGATCTGCTCGAGATCCAGGCCGCGTCTACGTTCCGCATTCGAGCATACCGCAACGCGGTCAACACGATCAACTCGCTGAGTCGTCCGCTCTATTCGATGCTCGAGGCGGGTGAAGACCTTACCGAGTTGCCGGGAGTGGGGAAGGGCGTCGCCAAGTACATCGGCGAGCTGCTCGACACAGGAAAGATCAGCCGCATGGAAGAGGTTTCAGCGGACTTCCCACGGACATTAGTGGAGCTGATGCGCTTGGACGGGGTCGGGCCTAAGAAGGCGCGCAAGCTGTTCGACGAGCTTGAGATTTGCACCGTAGACGACTTGGAGCGTGAGCTGCAGTCGGGGCGCGTGCAGAAGTTGGAAGGCTTCGGCGTGAAGAGTGCCGACAAGATCATTCGGGCCATCGGCGACCATCGGAAGCACACAGGGCGCTTCCACATCCACCAGGTCGAGAAGCTGATCGCGCCGGTTCTCGATCATGTCCGCGCTGCCACTGGCGTGGGCCGTGTGGCGGTCGCGGGGAGTCTGCGACGGCGCAAAGAGACGATTGGCGACGTGGACATCCTTGCTGAGTTCGACGGAGACGGCACCGCCATTGTCGACCACTTCGTGGGCTACTCTGGCGCGGAGCGGATCGACGGAGCAGGGAGTACCAAGGGCAGTGTTGTGCTTCATTCCGGCCTGCAGGTCGACCTTCGGGTCATCCCGCCGCGTTCCTTCGGGGCGGCCCTGCAGTACTTCAGCGGTTCGAAGGAGCACAACGTCTCGGTGCGGACCCGAGCGGTGCGCCAAGGACTGCGGGTGAACGAGTGGGGTGTGTTTCGAGTGCCCGAGGACGCGGACCCAGAGACGCTGGAGAAAGAAGATGGCCAGCGGTTGGCTGGGGACACGGAGGAAGGCGTGTACGAGGCGCTCGGGATGAGGTGGGTACCTCCCGTATTGCGTGAGAATCGGGGTGAAGTGGAGTCGGCCACGTCAGGGGAACTGCCCGCTCTCGTCTCCCTAGGGGACATGAAGGGGGACCTTCAGATGCACTCCACTTGGAGTGACGGGGAGGCTTCCATTGAGGAGATGGCGCGTGCATGTTTGGCACGAGGCTACGAGTACTTTGCGCTCACCGACCACAGCCAGGCCATGGCGATGGTTGGCGGGCTTACTCCCGAGCGCGCGCGCGCGCAGTGGGAAGAGATCGCGGAAGTTCAGGAGGGTGTCCCTGAGATCCTCATCCTTCGAAGCGTCGAGGTCGACATTCTCAAAGACGGCTCTCTGGATCTCCCCGACGACGTTCTCGAAGAACTTGATGTGGTCGTCGTGTCCGTGCATTCATTGATGGACCAAGACCGCAAAACGATGACGGAGCGTGTGATACGTGCCATTCGACATCCATCTGTCGATATATTGGCCCACCCCACTGGGCGCCGAATCAACCGCCGCGAACCGTTCAAGATGGATGTTGAAGCAGTTCTCGAAGTTGCGGCGGCGGCCTCCGTGGCAGTGGAGTTGAACGCGAACCCGAACCGACTGGACCTCAACGACGTGCATGTTCACCGCGCCCAGGAACTGGGAGTACCCGTCGTTATCAGCACAGATGCGCATTCCCCGCGGGGACTCGCTGATATGCGCTTCGGAGTAGATCAAGCGCGGCGGGGCTGGCTCGAGGCGGCGGATGTGTTGAATACGCGGTCGGTCGAGGATATGAAGACGTGGCTGGGTCGGAGAGCATGATGAGGGAAGGCGTTTGCCCGAGCTGACCGGTGATGTAGTTCTGCTGATCTGCGGCATCGGGGTCCTCTACTACGGTGCTGAATGGCTCGTGAGGGGCTCCGCTCGGCTCGCCGCATCGCTCGGCGTGAGTCCGATCGTCGTTGGGCTCACGATCGTCTCGTTAGGCACGTCAGCGCCTGAGTTGGTCGTGTGCACCGTCGCAGCAATGGGCGGGAATCCGAACCTGGCCATCGGGAACGTGATGGGCTCCAACCTCGCCAACATCGGCCTGATTCTCGGTCTCACGGCGCTTGTCCGGCCCCTCGAGGTCCACGCACGGGTAGTTTGGCGCGAGATGCCGCTCATGTTGATCGTCACGCTCGCCCTGTATCCGCTCATTTGGGATGACCTCGAGTTGAGCCGAGGTGACGGCGTCCTGCTCCTTATGGCGCTCGTGGCGTATCTGCTCTTCGTCTTCCGGTCTGTAGAGAATGAAGCCCCGGAGAGCCTGGGTGAGTACGAGGACTTCATGAAGGCCTCGGATCAGACCACACAACGCGTATCCTTCGGTGACGTGGGCTGGGTAGTGGTCGGCTCGGGCTGCCTCGTCTTGGGTGGTTACGCCATCGTCGAAGGGGCAGTAGAAGTGGCCGGCGCTCTCGGCATTTCGGAAATCGTGATCGGACTCACGGTGGTGGCCATCGGGACTTCGCTACCGGAGTTGGCGACTTCGATGGTTGCTGCGATGAGGCAAGAGGCGGATATCGCCGTCGGGAACGTCATCGGATCCAACATTTTCAATGTCGCCGCGATTCTTGGAACAGCTTCGTTCCTCCAGCCCCTCACGATTCCTGAGAGTGTGCTCTACCGAGAATTACCGGCGGTTGTTCTCATGTCATTGCTGCTCTTCCCGGTGCTGCGCAGTGGCTGGAAGATCCGCCGTTGGGAGGGAGCGATCCTTCTGAGCGCCTACTTCGCCGTCGGGGTCTTTCTGCTCTGACCTTCGACCGTATCACTCTGATCCAGAGTGGCTGATCCAATGAGCGCAGAACCCAGAGCCGTCTTGGCGGCCATCGATCGATGGGAACAGGGTGGCCTCGTGGATGCGGAGACAAGGGCTCGGCTTCGAGCCGAGACGACCCGCGAGGCCAGCAAATTGTCGCGAAGTATGTCCCAGTACGTTCTGGCGACCACCGGCGGCGTTGTTCTGGTGATTGCCGCGGGGGTCTTTGGGGAGTGGAGCTGGCCTCAGATGAGCGAGGCAGTGCGCGCCGGGGTACTCACTGTGATTGGCATCAGCGTGATCGTAATGGGAGCGCGGCTCGAGCTGCTGCGTCGATGGATTCCGGTCTCCTTTCTTCTTCAGGCAGGTGGGCTCGGAGTTGTCCTGGCCGCCATGGTCTATTCTGGAGAGGCTTGGCCCGACGAGACGTTTGGCGCGATTGTGTTTGCCGTGATGAGTCTGACGATCCCGATTGTTGTAGGTATTCCAGGCACGCGTACCAACGTCGTGACACCGGCAGTGGGGTTCGCCTTCGGCCTGGTGTCGTTCGCCATCCTTTTGATGCGTGCGACTCCGTTGGACAGTGATGGGGTCGTATGGGCCACTGATGTGGTCTTCTTCGTCGCCGTCCTCGGTCTCCTGAGGGTGCTCGCGACCGGACCCGACCGGGGAGAAGCGTCCGTGGGCTCTCTACGCGTTCATAACGGGGTTGCTCGCGGGTTTCGTATTGGTGGTCACGACCGCCTTCGGTCCGCTCGATCTTGGTGACGATGCGCTCTATCCGGTCGACCTGTGGCTGGGTGTGGTGGCGGCACTGGCGCTTTGGGGGCTCCACAAGGGTCCCGCGTATATGCGAGACGCCGGGCTAGAGAGGATCCTCGCCGTTCTCATGCTGTTCTGGAGCCCACTCGGGTTCGGCACGGCGACCCAGGCGATAGACGGTCCCCAGAAGTCGGACTTCTCCTCGTGGGGGGTGCCGGTGTCGCTGGCTTCCTGCACGCGGATCGTCACGACCTGAGGACATTGATGGCAGTTTCGGCGCTCGCCTTCATCGCGGCCCCGTGGTATTGGGGTGTCGAGCGCGGTGGCGCTCTGGGGGCGGCGCTCGCGCTCTTCGCGACCGCCGGGGTACTCTTTTGGCTTTCGGGTCGGATGCGTGCGACGGCTTCGGCTGACTCGGTCGAGCCTGCGGGGTAGGCGACCCGCTCCCCGCCCGGTACTTTTTGAGTCCCGCAGAAGCAGGGACGCCACAAGCACACCCGTGAGGAGTACCGCAGCATGCTGCCGATCGATCTTACCGGAAAGCGCGCGCTCGTAGCTGGAGTCGCCGACGACAAGGGATACGGATGGGCGATCGTCCGCGCGCTGTCAGCCGCGGGTGCGAACGTCTGCGTGGGTACGTGGCCCCCAACCTTGAAGATCTTCACCAAGAGTCTCGAGCGGGGAAAACTCGACATGTCTCTGCCCGGCGGTGGCGAGATCGTCCTCGAGAAGATCTACCCACTCGATGCGGTCTTTGACACGCAGGACGATGTGCCTGAGGAAGTGAGCTCGGACAAGCGGTACCGGGAGCTCGAGAACTACAGCATCCAGGGGGTAGCAGATTCGCTCAAGGCGGACTTCGGCGAAGGCTGCCTCGACATCGTGGTGCACTCGCTCGCGAACGGACCTGAAGTTCGGAATCCACTTATCGAGACGAGCCGTGCCGGGTATCTCGCAGCTGTGAGCGCGAGCGCCTATTCGATGGTGAGTATGATCCAGCGCTTTGGCCCTCTCATGAACAATGGGGGCGCGCTCGTGTCGCTTTCCTACCTCGCGGGTGAGAAAGCTGTCCCGGGGTACGGCGGTGGCATGAGTTCCGCGAAGTCCGCGCTCGAGGGCGACACGCGCACTCTCGCCTATGAAGCCGGCCGGAAGTACGGCATTCGGGTCAACACGATCAGTGCAGGTCCTCTGGCGAGCCGCGCCGCAAAAGCCATCGGCACCATCGACGCGATGGTTAAGTACTATGAGGAGAACTCCCCACTTTCTGCGGCCAACACGGCTGCCGACGTCGGTAACGCGGCAGCGTTCCTGTGCTCTCCCTTGGGCGCCGGGATCTCTGGTGAGACGCTTCATGTAGACTGTGGGTACCACGCGATGGGGATGCAGGCGTTCGATCGACTATCTCCAGAGTGAACCCAGGGGTTGTTGAGATCGCAGCCGCCTAGGACCCAATCAACGGAGGGTGAGTGACCGTACAGGCCGATCATTTTGGATCGCTCCTGCCCGACGTCCGCTCACGTCCTCCTGGTCCCGTTTCGCGCGCTTTGTTTGAACGCCTCCGCGCAGTGGAATCGCGTAACGTCACGTTCGGAGACGCAGGATGGCCGGTCTTCTGGGAAGAGGCGTTGGGGTCGAACGTCCGTGACCCGGACGGGAGTGTCTATCTCGACCTGACAAGCGCCTTTGGTGTGGCTCTGCTCGGACATGCGCACCCGGCGGTAGTCGGGGCTGTCCAGAGGCAGGCTGCTCGTCTCATGCACGGCATGGGAGATGTGCACCCACCGGTTCAGAAGGTGCAGCTCTTGGAGCGGTTGTGCGGCTTGGCTCCGTGGTCGGACACGAAGGCGACGTTGGCGTCGACTGGCTCCGAGGCGGTTGAGATCGCTTTGAAGACTGCGGCCCTGGCCACGAACCGACCGGGTATCGTCGCGTTCGAGGGTGGATACCACGGCCTTACGCTCGGTTCTCTCGCAACGACCGAGCGAACGCATTTCCGGGGCCCGTTCCAGGAGCGCCTGTATGGGGGGGTGGCCTTCGCCCCATTTCCGGACTTCATGCGCGAAGGTGAGGCCGGGGCTGAACGCGCACTAGATGTCGTTCGGCAGGCGTTGTCAGAGGGCGCTACGAACGGGGACGCCGTGGGTGCTGTCATCATCGAGCCCGTACAGGGAAGGGCCGGAGTCCGCTTGGCGCCGCATGGGTTTATGTCTGCTCTGTCGCGAATCGTAGCTGAGTCCCACGCGGTGCTTATCGCGGACGAAGTGTTCACGGGCCTGGGCCGGTGTGGCGCGGCTCTGGCTTCCGAGCGGGTGGGCCTTCGGCCTGATGTGGTTTGCGTGGGGAAGGCCCTTGGTGGCGGCATGCCGATCTCCGCGTGCTTGGCTCGCGCGGATGTGATGGATGCGTGGCCAGCGAGCGATGGTGAGGCGATTCATACGAGCACGTTCCTGGGTCATCCCGTCGCGTGTGCCGCCGCTCTGGCTGCCCTGGAGACGCTCGAAAATGAGGCGGTGGTGGAGCGCTCCCGTGTGCTGGGGGCTAAGCTTCTCAAGTCCCTTCGGTCTCGCGTCGAGGGGGCCGCCGGAGTTGTGGACGTCCGCGGCCTTGGCCTTCTCATCGGGATCGAGTTCGAGGAGGACGGCTATGCGGTCCGATTGGCTTCAGCCGCGCTCGAGATGGGCCTGCTAGTATTGCCCGCTGGTGACAGGGGGCAGGTTCTCGAGCTGTCACCCCCCGCAGGCCTCAGTGACGCGCAGGCGGACTTCGCGCTCGACGCGCTCCAACGACTCATTCGTCAGGGGGTCTGAGATGCGCGTCGTGTTCTCGGTGATTATTGCGGCGGTGGTCGGAGTTGGTTCGATGAGTGTTCGGACCGAGCCCGAAGAAGCGCTCCTTCTCCTACCGGTTCTCCTCGTCCCTGGCTGGCTCGACACTGATCGTGAGCTCGCCGCTCTGAAGATCCGATTGGTGGCCGCTGGGTGGGCGGGGGAAGACGTAGAGACGATGGGCTTCGGCAGTCCCACAGGAAGTAACCGAGTTCATGCGGAGGAGGTCGCGGCTGCCGTCGCAGATCTTCGGAAGCGGACGGGTGCCGACAAGGTGGACATCGTGGCGCACTCGATGGGGGGCTTGGCAACGAGGTGGTACCTCCTCCACCAACAGGACGCACCCGTCCGGCGAGTAGCGTTTATCGCGTCCCCGCACCGGGGCACGTACAGCGCCTATCTGTCCTGGGGTGATGGGCGCCTAGAGATGAAGCCTGCGAGTGCGTTCCTCGACACCCTCAATGCCGCGCCCGCAGTTCCTCTGGGCACGCAAGCGATTACGGTGTGGACGCCACTCGACACGCGCATCATCCCGGTTGAGAGCGCGAAGCTTGTGGGTTTTCCGGACTACCGAGTGTGCTGCCCCACGCATGCCGGTCTGCTGAGGGATGCTCAAGTCTTCCAGATCGTCCGACGATTTCTCGAAGACGGGTACGAGAAGCAGCGATGAGCCGCGATTGGTCCGCCGTGCTCTTTGATCTGGACGGTACGCTCGCGGACACCGTTGAGCTGATTCTGCGCAGCTACCGGCACACGATGGAGACACACTTGGGTGAGGCACCTCCGGACCGGCTATTCCTCGACACCATGGGAAAGCCACTCCCGACGCAGATCAGAGACTTCGCCGAGGACGAGGCGCAGGCTGAAGCTATGCGCCAGACCTATGTCTCGTTCCAGCGGGAGCTTCACGACGACATGGTGAAGCCGTATCCAGGAGCTGGTTCAGTTTTGGAAGAGCTGCGTGGCCGCGGGGTCAAACTCGGCGTGGTAACGAGCAAGGCAAGCGGAATCGCCGCGCGGACGCTCGAAGCGTGCGGCTTGTTCGGGCACATCGATTTCTTGGTGTGCCATGACGAAGTGGAGAAGCCCAAACCCGATCCCGAATCGGTCGTGTGCGCGCTCGAGTACTTCGGCCTCACGGATCGCCCGGGGGACGTGATCTTCGTGGGAGACTCTCCCTTCGACATGCAGGCCGGACGTGGCGCGGGCACGAAGACAGGGGCCGCACTTTGGGGCCCGTTCGAACGAGATGCGCTCGAGGCACAGCAGCCGGACTATTGGCTCGATGAGATCAGGAGCGTCTTGGAGACCGCTCCCTAAATCGTCACCTAGTGGGTCGAAGTCGCGAAGTCGATCTGCTCTGCCAGCTTGATGTCCTTTTCCGTAATCCCACCCGCGTCGTGCGTCGACAGAGTGAGCGTCACCTTCTCCACGCGCACATCGATGTCCGGATGATGGTCGTGTAAGTCGGCTAGCGTTGCTACCCGGTTCACGAAGACGATCGAGTCCCGGAACGAACCGAACTCGAAGGCCTTTATGAGCTTGTTCGACCGTCGACTCCAGCCCTTCCGGCTCTTAACCCAGCCCCGAACCGATTCTGTATTCAGCTTCATATGTCACCTTACCCCGAACAAAGATCCAAGTCTTTGTGAAAAAACGACTTATCACGGGTGTGGGCAGTCCAATTCAGCGGCTGTCACCTCCCACACGCACCGAACTAGAAGACACAACCGGGGCCGAAAGTGTTGAGGGGTTGACCCTCGGAAGCGGCCCTGTGTAGACTTTGGGCCTTCCGATATCGGAGGGTATGAACGCCCTTATCGTCTAGTGGCCTAGGATATCGCCCTCTCACGGCGGAGACCGGGGTTCGAGTCCCCGTAGGGGTATGGACGCATGAGCGAGGTCCGGACAGCGGTCCGGGCCTCACGCGTTTGGTAAGTAGGTCGCTTAGCTCAGCTGGTAGAGCGCCACGTTCACATCGTGGATGTCGCAGGTTCGAGTCCTGCAGCGACCATAAAGAAGCCCTCAGCCGATTCGTCGGCTGCGGGCTTCTTCTTTTTTGGTGCTTGTATCGCTCAGCCCCGTGAGACGAGCGCCGTCGCCAGCGACATACCGACGGCGAGTGCCAACACTCCGAGCGTCACCGATCCTGCCAGGTAGCCGCCGGCTCGCCACAGCTCTCCATCTCGCACCAAGGCGACCGCTTCGTAGCTGAAGGTGCTGAAGGTGGTGAAGGACCCCAGGAAGCCGAGGGCGACGAACTGTCGGAGTTCGACGGAGACGTTTGCTTGCAGCCACACGAGTACGAATCCCAGCGCCAATGACCCGCTGACGTTGACCGCCATTGTGCCCCACGGAAACTCGCTGCCGGTCATGTTCTGGACCCAGCCAGAGGCGACGTATCTTGAGATCGCGCCCAGCGCGCCACCGACCCCGATGATGAGGAGTGTCAATGCGAGGCAAGGCTCGTGGTTGAAGGGATGCTGCCCAAGAAGTCCTTGATCGCTGCAGAGATCTCTACGGGACTGTCTTCCTGAATGTAGTGCTTCGCGTCGAGGCGGCACACTTGAGTCCTCGCGAAGTCCTCCCGGAAGCGATCCATATACTGGCGAGGGAAGGCGAGGTCATGGAGACCCCAGGTCAGCAGAAGAGGGGTATTTCTCAGCTTGTCCTGCACCTCGTCGGACAGATCGCCGAGCCACAGTGAGGCGTCGATGAGTTGCCGCGGGAACTCAGCCGCCCCGATTCGTCGTTGGCCGGTTGGCAGCGCTTCGCGGTAGTGATCCATGACCTCCTCCGCGAGAGGGTGTTTCACCGCCATGGGCATGATCTTCTCGACGAAGAAGTTCTTCTTGAGGATCTGCGTTTGCATGGGCGCCGCCGACATCGCGTACGCGAAGCCCTTCATGGTCATCGTGTCGATGGGCCAGTACCACGTGTTCCCCATCACGAGTCCGCGCACTTTGGGCAGGTTGTCCAGTGCGACACGCATTCCGATGGGTCCGCCCCAGTCCTGACCCATGATGGTCAGGTTGTCGAGCCCGAGGTGCCTCACCAAGTCGCTGACGACCTCGGCGTGTTCGGCCGGCGTGTAGTCGTAGCTGGCGGGCGCTTCGGAGAGCCCGAACCCTGGATAATCCACCGCGATGCAGCGGAAGTGCTGCTTCAGGCGGATGATGATTCCGCGGTACAGGAAGCTCCATGTCGGGTTCCCGTGGAGGAAAAGGATCGGGTCACCGACCCCCTCATCCACATAGTGCACCTGGCCTACGCGGCTGTCGAACCACTTCGACGCGAACGGGAAGAGGCGGCGATCAGGTGTGAAGGGTGGGATGTAGCTCAACGTGGCTGCTCCAGGGGAAGTTGTTCCGCTAGCCGGCCTTACGATGCCGAAACCCGGTTAGTGACGAAAGTGGAGCTACGTATTCTGACGTATGAGCGAGCCACTAGGTCAGCCCCTAGGTTGTTGCACGTCGCATCAGCGCAAAGGTAAATGGAGTGTCTGCATGACAGAGCCCGCCGAGGCCGCCCAAGGCTTTTGGAAGACCGTCTTCACGAAGCCGGTGATGTCATGGGCTCTCTACGATCTGGCGAACACGATCTTCTCCATGAACATCGTGTCGTTGTATCTGGCGCTGTGGGTTCTCGACATGGGTGGGACCGACGCGACCTGGGGGTATGCGAACAGTCTCGCCATGCTCCTGGTCTTCGTCAGTGCCCCGATCCTCGGGGCGCTCTCCGACCAAGCAGGCAGGCGTTTGCCGTTCCTCAAGCTGTGCACCGTCGCTTGTGTGATCTGTACTGCGGCGCTCGGCGTGGGCGGGCTTTGGGTTACGCTCGGCTTCTTCGTCGTCGCCAACTACTTCTTCCAGGCCAGCCTGATTTTCTACGACGCGACGCTTTCGGTCGTGAGTACGCCGAAGACGAAGGGAGTCGTGGGTGGCTTCGGGGTCGGAATCGGATACCTCGGCTCGTTTATTGGTGTGGTTACTGGCCTGGTCCTTCTGGATCGGATCGGACATGTGGGCATCTTTCGCGTGACCGCACTTCTGTTTGCGTTCTTTGCGATCCCGATCTTCATCTATGTGAAGGAGACAGGGGTACACACGAAGGTGCGGCTCACCCTGAAGACGGCAGGGAAGGCGTTGCGCCAGGTCAAGGATACGCTGCGCCATCTGCCACGATATCGCGGCCTCGGTCGATTCTTGTTAGGACGGGTCTTCTACACCGATGCCGCGAACACGGTGATCATCTTTCTGGGGATCTACACCCAAGAAGAAGCGGGATTCGACACGACAGGCACTCAACTTCTCATGCTTGCCGCGATCGTATCTGCGGTGCTCGGTGGTCTCATTCTCGGCTCGGTGGTCGATCGGATCGGACCCAAGCGGACGTTGAACTTCGTTCTCGGACTATGGACGGTCGCTCTGGTCGGTGCCGTGGCGATTCCCGTGTTCGGGCTTCCCGTTGCCACGTTCTGGGCCGTCGCATGTGTCGCCGGAGTCGCACTTGGAGGGACGTGGACGGCAGATCGCCCGTACATGTTGATCTTGGCACCACCAAGGCGCCTGGGTGAGTTCTACGGTCTGTACAGCATGGTGGGTCGCTTCGCCGCCATCATTGGCCCCGCCATGTTCGCCCTCGTGTCCCATACGTTGGGCTGGGGTCGCCCCGCAGCGATGGGGAGCCTTCTGGTCTGGATTCTGATCGCGTGGGTGATCCTCAGGAAGGTGACCGACGAGGAGCGCGACTGGGGGCCGGAGGATCTTCTGCCTCCGGAAGTCGCCGGCTAGGAGACTGCGGCTGCGGAGCGGCCGTCGGGAAGGCCCGACCTACGTCACCCTACGTATCGGACCCGCTTTGGTGGTGAGGTACGTTTTAGGACCGAACCGAACGGGATTAAATCAGAGGATGGCATGACTCGCTCCACGAAAGCCCGATTCATTGGTACGCTCGCCCTTGCCTGCCTTGTGCAGCCGGTCGATGTGGGGGCACAGGAGAGACCCACAGGACTCGAGGTCGGAGCCTTGCCAGCCATCACCTTCGATGCGGACGAAGGGTTCGGATACGGTGCGCTCGTCGAACTCTACCAGTACGGAGACGGTGCCCTGGGTCCGTACATGTGGTCAGCCCGGCCGACGGTCTTCCTGACCACAGAAGGGCGACGGGACTTCACACTGTTCTTCGATGCGCCGCATCTGTTGCCGGACGGATGGCGACTCGATGCCTTTCTCGGTACTGAAGAACAGATTGCGACTCCGTACTACGGTGTTGGCAACGCCTCTGCATACGACGAAGCGTTGGACTTGGAGGATGGCCCAAATCCGTTTTTCTACAGATTCGGTCGCAACAGGCGGAGCGCCACGTTCAATCTCCAGAGGCCTATTGGAGAGTCCAAGTTGCGTGGGCTCTTCGGCGCGGGCTTCGTAAATACAGACATCACGGACGTCCCTGAGGGAGACGGTACGACGCTGTACGCCGGGGAGATCGTGACCGGCGAAGATTCGGAGTGGACGAATTACGTTCGGGCAGGGTTGGTCTGGGACTCGCGTGATCGTGAGACCGGGACACGAAGTGGCGCCTGGACGGAGTTTCTGTTTCAGCGAGTGGATGAGCAGTTCGGTGCGGATCGGAGTTACTCGCGGTGGACCTTCACCGACCGGAGGTATATCTCGATTGGCTCGAACCTGGTCTTCGCACACCGATACTTACTTCAGGGTGTCACCGAAGGCGCGCCGGCACACGATTTGTTCCGGGTGCAGACGTCCTTCAAGCAGCAGGAAGGGCTTGGGGGCGCCAAGACCGTGCGAGGTGTTCTCAAGAACCGCTTTGTTGGACGTGGGATGGTGGTATGGAATGCTGAGCTCCGGTGGCGAGCGGCGGAATTCAGATTGATCGGGAAACCTTTCCATGTGGTTCTTTCGGCGTTCGTCGACCAAGGCAGGGTGTGGGATGGTGACGTGCAGCTCTCCGAGCTCATGACAGACCTTCACCGTGGCTTTGGTGGGGGGGTGCGGCTCGGCATGGGTGAGAACTTCATCATCGCCGCAGACCTCGGCCGTTCGGCCGAAGCCGGTATGCCCATGTACATCGGATTGGGATATCTGTACTAGGGGCTGGGGCCCACCCAATTCCTTCGGAGCCGTCGCCAAACCGTCCGGCATTATACACCTTTGCCGATGGATTTGAGCGTCATAATCGGGGCTGCACTGACGTGTGCGGCGGGTGGAGCGTTTCCTTGGATCAGTTCTGAAGCGGTGATCCTAGGTGCAGCTCTGGTACTGCCGGTCGGTCAGCTCCCGGTGCTCGTCCTTGCCTGCGCCACCGGCCAAGTCGTCGGCAAAACCGTTCTTTATGGGCTGACGCGGTGGGCTCCTGAAAAGCTGCCCCGTCGCGCTCAGGCGCTTCTGGCGAAGACGGAGCCCTGGCGGAAAAAGAAGAAACTTCTCGGGGCCGGGCTCTTCTCTGGAGCACTCGTGTCGGTGCCTCCGTTCGCCGTAATAACGCTAGCCTGCGGCACTCTGCGACTCCCGTTCCCCATCTTCATTGTGGCCGCGTTCGCGGGAACGGTGGGGCGGTATGGAGCGATTATTTGGTTGGCCGTGCGAGCTGGGATCGGTACGTAGTCCCGACGGACCGTCCTAGACGGTAGTGAGCTTCCGTGCGCTGACCGGCTTGAATGCCTGCCCAGGTGTCCAGCTCGTCACGTGCCCGGCCACAGCGCTCGCGGCCACGGAGTACGGCGAACCCAGGTAGAGATTTCCTGGCCCTGAGCGGCCGGGGAAGTTCCGGTTCTGAGAGGAAATCGAGACTTCATAAGGAGACGTTGTCACGCCAGGACCGGCCGCGATGCACGCTCCACACCCGGGCTCAATGAATTCGGCGCCCATCTTCTCGAAGAGCTCCAGGTAGCCCTTTCCCCTGCAGTACTCACGAACCTCCGTCGAACCACACTGGATGAAGACGTTTACATCCGGGTGGGCGGTAAGGCCCTGTGCGTCTGCCTCCGCGAACACGGCGGCGTACATGTCCATGTCCTCTTTCTTGCCCGCAGTGCACGAGCCCGCATAAGCGATGTCGATGCGGATGGGGTCGTCGCCCAACTCGTCGATGAAGACACCGTTGCCTGGATCGTTCGGAAGCGCCGCCATGGGCCGAATGGCCGAAGCGTCGATCTCGATGACCTTCACGTATTCGGCGTTGGGGTCGCTCTGCATGCCCACGATCAGTTCTTCGGCGCGAGCTCTGTCCATGCCGCGCTCGTTGACCATGAACTCGACGGACTTGTCGTCCGCCGCGATGATGCCGGTGAACGCACCGACCTCGGCCGCCATGTTCGTCATGGTGGCACGTTCGTCCACGGACAGAGCTTCGACGGCCGGCCCCGCGTACTCGATGATCTGGCCGATCGCGTGCCCGTCTCGAATGTACGGATGCCGGAGGATCTCCAGCATGTAGTCCTTGGCGGTCACGTTGTTTGCAGGTTCGCCTGAGACGACCACCTTGAACGACTCTGGTACGCTGACGCGGACGTCACGGGTGATCCAAGAGTTGAAGATCGCCGTGGTGCCCACTCCGAATGCGACGGCTCCAATGGCACCCGCGTGCGGTGTGTGGGAGTCGGTCCCGATCACGAGCATTCCCGGCTCGGCGTACTCCTCGAGGATCTTGGAATGGCAGATCGCTTGGGAGCCGAGCTTCTTGCCCATCTGTTCGCCGTAGAGCTTCACGCCCTGCTTTATGGAGAACTCGCGCTGTTTGACCTCAAGCTCCTTGGCGACGTCGAGCAGGCCCTGCTCGATGCGCTCCTGGCTCATGACCTTCTCGAGAAAGGTCAGGTGGTCCCGGAAGAACAGGATCGAATCAGGATCCACGACTTTCGCGTCCTTCCCGACTTTGTCCTCGAAGAAGATCGAGGCCATTGGGGTGACGTATTCGTGGCTGAACCGGATGTCCGTTTGGTAGAAGCCCGCGTCGCCCGGCTGTACCCAGGGGACGCCAGCCTCACCCTCGGCCGCATCGGTGACCAAGTGTTTGGCGAAGATCTTTTCCGCGAGCGTCATGGGTCGCGTCGCCGGAGGCGCCTGGAGCGTAGTGGCTCCGTCGCCGGTGTGTCCGCCCTGCGCAGCGCTCAGCGGGATCGACACTTCGCCTTGAAGGCGTGCCACGTTGAACTCGAACAGTCCACCGAATTCGATGATCTGCCGGGTGATGTCGTCTTTGCCGGCGGTGAATTCGTCGAGCTGGATCTCCTCCCCTGCCTTGATGCGGTCGATGATGCCGAAGTCGTTCGTCGCTAGAACTCCGAGGTTTTGACAATTCTCGTTGTAGATACGCTCGATGCTCTCCGCGACCACGACCTTGATGCCCGAGTGCAGTTCGGCGTAGGGACTCGCCTCGCGGCTACTGCCCTTTCCGCGACGCTTTCCCGCGACGGAGCAGACGAAGCCGCCGTTACGAACCGCGTTGCGTTCTACCGGATACTCCGTCTCCCCGGTGGACTGGTTCGTTGTCCGTAGCCCGAGGTAGGGGAAGTCGCCCAGCGTCTCGTCATAGAAGAAGCAGATGTAGGCTGGGGTGATTTCATCCGTTGAGATCTGATCTCGTAGTCGATCCTTCAGCTCGTCGGTCAGCTCGACATTCACGTTGTCGTAGAGCTGTCCCTTCACCAATTCGGCGTCGTCCAGCAGGTAAAGGATTCTGCCTTCGAACTTCAGGGTCGTCGGCCGCTTTTCGATTGGCCTTTCTAGGAGATCTTTGATCATGCGCGCCTGTTCGGTGGAGCCTCCAAGGGAGTTGGAGGGACCCGAAAGGTGTTCGCTCATCCGGCCGAAGCAAGACCCTTGGGGCCTCGATCTTTGGGGGGGGAGGCTATCGATGCGTCCTGGCAGGCAACCCTGAACAGGCCATGATTCATCTACAACTGTCGGAGATGTAGAACTGAAACCGAGAAGGGATGGAACCGTGAGTCGTTTCGGTGTTGGAAGAGTGCTTGTGCTGGCTGCCGCCGTCTTGGTCGTTTCCGGCGGCGCGTTGGCCGCGCAGGAGGTCATCGATTTACCGGCTGCCGATCGTCGCCTCAACGCAAACTTCGACGAGGTCTTCCGGGTCGGGTCAATGAACGGGGAGTTGTGGGAGACGTTCGGTGAGGTGTCCTCCACGGGGTTCGACGCTGAGGGCTACCTCTACATCTTCGACCGGCAAGCGACCCGTATCGTGAAGGTCGATCGGGATGGGAATCATGTCAGCGACATCGGTAGGGCAGGAGAGGGCCCAGGTGAGATGCGAATGGCGTTCGGTTTTACCGTCATGAGGGACGGAACGGTCGTCGTCGGAGATCTGGGACATCGGGCCTTCACCCTGTACGGATCCGACGGGGAGTACCTGAGGTCTGTATCCATGGGCGCTCCCGGATCGATGAATATTCAGATGGGCCCGTACCTTCCGGATCCTGATGGAGACGCTGTCTACATAGGTGGTGCGGGCAGTATACAGATGCGTATGGGCGGTCCGGGTATGGCCGAGCCAACCACGCGACCCATCGAACGACTCGCGTTGACGGGTGAGACGACCATATCCGAAGTGGTCGCAGAGGGTTGGCTGCCCCCGCCGCTAGAGGCCACCGAGGGCCGCACCCTTGGGTCGGGTGGCGGCGGGAACTTCCAGATTTCGATGCCCCCCCCGCGCGCGTTTGAGCCCGAACTGCTCGTCTCGGTCGTGGAAGGCGGGGTGGCCTACGTCGACTCCTCCGCGTACGAGGTGAACGTCACGGATGCGAGCGGGTCGCGCGTGCTGCGACGCTCAATCGTGCCAGAAGCAGTGACGCCGTCCGTGGAGGACGCCGAGCGTGAGCGCAGGGTCGCTGAGATCGAAGAAGAGAGCAGTGGAGGCGGTGGCCGGGTGATGATGATTGGCGGTGGCGGCGGAGGTGGATCTTCGAACATGTCGATCGCCCCGGACGATATGCGCAACATGCGACTCGAGTCGCTCGAGAACCTCGTCTTCTTTCCGGAAGTTCCGGTGATCCGAGCGCTGGCGTCGAGCTGGGGTGGGACGCTCTGGGTGCAGAGGCGCGGGGACGAGCCTGTTTCCAACGGGGCCATCGATATCGTCTCTCCCGACGGAGGATACGTGGGGACCTTCGCAGCTGGCGAAACGTCGATCCCGAGTTCGTTTGGGCCTGACGGGTTGGCTGCGTTCATCGAGATGGACGAATACGACGTCTCCACGATCGTGGTCCGCCGCCTGCCTGGGGCGATCAACTAGGACGCAGTACGAAACACGAGGGTCGCCCTAGGTGGCCTGCCGTGAGTAGTGGTGCCGGTCGCGATTGGACGCGTCGACCAGCGAAGTCGAAGGGATGGCAGCGACAGCTGCCATCCCTTCTTCGCGTCAGAAGCGGTCTTTCCTAAGCGAAGTCCACGCCGAGCATCACCGCGATAATGATCGCCGCCACCGCGATCGGCGCGACGTAGCGGATGAAGAAGCGCCAAGCGCCGTACTTGAACCATGCGGGCTCAGTACCGTCGACTAGCTCCGCCTCGGTCTCCTCGCGAGTCATGAACCACCCGGCAGCGAGCGTGACCGCAAGCCCCCCCGTAGGCAGCATCCAGTTGCCCACGAAATGATCCATGGTGGCGAACCAACCCATCTTATTCGGGTTCCCGATGTCGAAGATCTGCCACGTCGAGAAGAAAGGCGTGTCGCTGAAAGAGAGTGCCGCGCAGATCGTGAACACGAAGACGGCCGCCCCAGACAACATGGTCGCCTTGGAGCGTTTGAGTCTGTGTTCGTCGATGACATACGAGACCGTTACTTCGAGCATCGCGATTGTCGACGTGAGTGCCGCAAATGCGACGAGCACGTAGAACAACGGCGCGAGGATCGTACCGAATGGCACCGCGGTGTAAAAGAGCTCCGGTAGCGAGATGAAGAGCATGCCCACCGGAGAGGACCCGACCTGCTCACGCATTCCCGCGACCGAGAAGATCACCGAGAACATGATGATGCTCGCCACGATCGCGATGACCGTGTCGAGCAGCACGATCCACCCGGCCGCTTTCACGATGGATTGGTCCTTGGCGAGGTACGATCCGTACGTGATCATCGCGCCCATGCCCAGAGAGAGCGTGAAGAACGCGTGCCCGAGCGCTTCTAGGACGCTGCTTGGCTCGAGCTCTGCGAAGTTCGGCCTGAATAGGAAGCTCAGGGCTTCCCCGGACCCATCCATTCCGAGTGCGCTTACGAGCAGCAGCAAGAGGATACCGAAGAGGATCGGCAAGAAGATTCGGGCGACGCGCTCGATCCCCTTCTGGATACCGAAGTACACGACGCCGACGGTCGCGATACTGAAACTGAGCGAGAGACCCAACTGCAGACCGATCTTGCTCACCTGTTGCCCGAAGACGTCCCCCATCGCGCCCGCCGCGGTGAAGCCTCCCAGGCTCCACTGGACCGACTTCCAGAAGTAGAAGAGGGACCAGCCCGCGATGACCGTGTAGTAGCTCAGCAGAATGAAGCCGCACAACACACCCCAGAGTCCGACGACGCCCCAGGCCGGGCCGATGGCCTCCTTAAAAGCGGGGACGGCACTCTTCTGCGTTTTCCGCCCTATGATCAGTTCGGCCATCATGATGGGCAGGCCGACCGCGGCGATGCAGAGCAGATAAACAAGGACGAACGCGCCGCCGTCGTTGTCCCAGGTGATGTAGGGAAATTTCCACAGATTCCCGAGTCCGATGGCGCTTCCTGTAGCGGCCAAGATGAAGCCCAGGCTTGAGCTCCAATTGCCGCGTTGCTGCTCGTCCATTCGATAACTCCGGGAGGGAGGTGCGGATCCATGTGGCGGGTACGCTGAATGGGCGACAACATACTGGGGCCTTTGAACTCTCAACAGTCAGCGGTTTACTGTCAGTGCGTAAACTAATTCCTCTCCCGGAAACCGCATGAAGCGTCGATTTACGACCGTCCTTTGCGTCGCCTGCGCTGCGATCGTGGCCGCTTGTGGCGGCGCGGAGTCGGACGCGAGCGAGGACGATGTCTTCCGCGTCGCGCTGCTCACGGGAGGACCCGTCAGCGATGCTGGCTGGTACGCGGGAGCGTACGAAGGGCTCCTGCTCCTACGGGACCAGATGGGTGCGGAAGTCAGTCATCAGCAGACCCGTACGCCCGCCGAGTTTGATGAGGCATTTCTCTCCTACGCATCGTCGGGATACGACCTCGTCTTCGCGCACGGCTTCGAGTATCAGGACGCGGCGATTCGGGCAGGCGAGCAATTCCCGAACACGACTTTTGTGGTCAGTGGGGGAGGACGGTTTTCGGCGAATGTCGTGCCTCTGATCTTCCAGCTCGAAGAAGCGGCCTACGTCGCCGGAATGATGGCTGGAGGTATGTCACAGAGTGGCGTTGTGGGCATGGTGGGTGGGGTTGAAATTCCACCGGCTCAGAGCACGTTCCGGGCTTTTGAGGCCGGAGCCCGAGCCATGAATCCCGAGGTCGAGATTCTCGAGGCCTTTGTCGGGAACTGGGAGGATGTAGCGGCGGCGAAGGAGGCCACGATTGCGCAGCTTCAACGCGGTGCCGATGTCGTGATCCACAATATGGACGGCGGCTCCTTCGGGATCTTCCAGGCCGTCCGCGAAGCGGTCGCAGCCGGAGGCACGGTGTGGGCGCTCGGCATGAACAACGACCAAAACCATGTGGCGCCCGACGTCATCCTGGGGAGCGCGGTCATTCGCCTCTCTCAAGCGTTCGCCGAAACGGCCCTCGCGTGGCAAGCCGGCGAGTTGGGTGGCGCACCCATCTACGCCGGTTCGAGCGGCGAGGTGATCGACTTCGTGGTGAATCCAGCAATGACGGACCGCGTCCCGGCCGCGTTGCTCGAGGCGATAGACGAGGCACGAGCCAGCATTCGAGCCGGCACGCTCGAAGTGCCCAGTGTGCCTCTTGTTGAAGGCGGGCCCGGAGGGTCGTGACCAGAGTCCTTGCTCGACTCGACGGCGTCGTACGACGCTTCGGATCGGTAACCGCGCTCGACGGAGCTCAACTCGAGCTGCGGGCCGGTGAGGTACACGGTGTCCTGGGAGAGAACGGAGCAGGCAAGAGCACGCTCCTGAACGTCCTTGGCGGAGTAGTGCGGCCCGATTCCGGGACCGTATCCATCGAGGGCGTCCCCGTGACGATCGCGAACCCTCGAGATGCGTGGGCCCACGGTGTCGGCCTCGTCCACCAACACTTCAAGTTGGTCCCGCGCCTCACCGTAACCGAGAACCTCACCCTCAGCATTCGGACCGCGCACACCGGCTGGAGACTTCCGCTTGCGGATGTGAAAGAGCGAGCCCGAGCTCTGATGGCCTCGACCGGCCTCGACGTTCCGTTGGACGTGGACGTTGAAGACCTCGGCGTAGGCGATCGGCAGCGTGTGGAGATCTTGAAGGTGCTGCTCCGGGGACCTCGGGTCCTCGTTCTCGACGAGCCGACCGCTGTTCTGGCTCCCCCAGAGGTTGAGCCGCTCTTCGAGCTGCTGCGGAAGCTTGCGGACGAGGGGCGGAGTGTCGTCCTCGTGGCTCACAATCTCGAGGAGGTCTTGTCGATTGCGGATCGAGTGACTGTCCTGCGGGAGGGTCGCTCGGTTCTGACCGCGGAGCGTCGGGAGGTGACAGCAACTGGCCTTGCGGCAGCCATGGTGGGGCGCGATGCAGCTGTGCCGAGCCGCGTTGCAGAAGCGGCGTCGGTTTCTGACGAGACGGGCGGCTCGCCGATCGTCGCGTCGTGCGCGTCGGCTCACGTCCTTGGGCCGCGCGGGGAGGTTGCGCTGGAGGATGTGGATCTCGAGATCCGAAGGGGCGAAATCGTGGGCGTCGCAGGGGTCGCTGGGAACGGCCAACGCGAGCTGGCGCGCCTCTTCTCTGGACGTGCCGCTCCCATACGTGGCGTTGTCGATCTGCCGCCTCGCATTGGCTTCATTCCCCAGGATCGAATCGAAGAGGGCCTGGCGCTCGACCTCGATCTCGCCGAGAACGTTGCGCTGCTTGAGCATAGAATGACGGATTCCCGGCTTCTCGACTGGACCGAGATCCGCGCCTCCACTGAGCGGATTGTCCAGGACTTCGACGTCCGAACGCCCGACACATATACACTCGCTCGTGCGCTTTCCGGGGGGAACCAACAGAAGCTTGTCGTGGGCCGCGAGATCCGTGCCGCCGGCGATTTGCTCGTGGCCGAGAACCCCACGCGGGGCTTGGATGTCGTTGCAACAGGCTTTGTTCGCGCCCTCCTCCCGGAACTCGTTGCGGCACCCGACGGGCCTGGTGTTTTGCTTGTGTCCACCGACCTCGATGAAGTGATCGAACTCTCGGATCGGATCTTCACGGCTGTGCGTGGCCGACTGATTGAGATCCCAGCAGCCGCAAGCACCCGGGACAGCATCGGGTCCGTCATGCTGGCCGGCACGGTATGAAGCGCCCCGGCCCGGTGGTGGCAGCTGTCGTCGCTTTGCTTGCGACCACGCTTGTCGCGGCCGGATCGTTGTGGCTAGGGGGCTTCGATCCTCTCCAGGCCGGGGCTGCGCTTGTGAGGGGTTCGGTCGGCAGCCCGACTGCGTTGACCATCACGATGGTGCGAGCGGTCCCGCTTATCCTCACTGGCTTGGCGGTCTCTTTAGCCTTTCGGGCAGGTGTCTGGAACATCGGAGCTGAGGGTCAGCTGTACGCTGGTGCCATCGCGGCGGTCGCGGTCGGGATCGGTGGGGCAGGGCTGCCGGCTCTGATCTTGGTTCCGGTCGTGCTGCTCGCCGCCGCATTAGCCGGGGCGCTGTGGGCTGCGGTGCCGGCGTTCATGCGGGTCCGACTCGGGGTCGGGGAGGTGATCACAACGATCCTCATGAACTTTGTCGGGGTTTATCTCGCCGCGTACATGGTGAGCGGCCCGCTGCAGGAGGCCCGTGGGATCTTCCCGCAAACGGACCCCATAGCGGACGCGGCGCAGCTCCCGATTCTCCTTCCAGGGACCCGCGTGCACATGGGCGTCGTGCTTGCAGTCGCTGTAGGTGCTGTGATGTGGGTCGTCTTCAAGCGGACCCGATTCGGCTTTGCGGTACGAGCGGTCGGCTCCGCGCCGAAGGCGGCGAGAATCGTCGGTCTCATTCCTGTGGATCGCGTCATGATCATCAGCTTCCTGGCATCAGGCGCCATTGCGGGCCTCGCGGGCGGCGTCGAAATCGCCGGGGTCACGTTCGCGCTGTATGCGGACCTATCCCCGGGGTGGGGATACACAGCGATCGCCGTTGCCCTCTTGGGTGGACTTCATCCGATCGCCGTTATCGGAACGGGTCTGCTCTTTGGTGCCCTCGGGTCCGGGGCGGCCGCGATGCAGCGGGATGCTGGCATCCCTCTGGCTTGGGCGTCAGCTGTCGAGGCGCTCGTGATTCTCTCAGTGCTCGCAGTCGATCAGGTCAGGAGGAGGACCGATGCCTGAGTCTCTCGCCCTGTTCGCCTTCCTCGAGGCTTCGGTCCGTCTTGGCGTCCCTCTCGCCTTAGCGGCGATCGGAGAGACGATCACCGAGCGGAGCGGCGTGATCAACATCGGCCTTGAGGGGTCGATCATATCAGGCGCGTTGGGCGGGGCACTCGGGGCGCTTTGGTTGGGTGGAGCTTGGGGCGGGTTGGTAGTCGGAGCACTCGCCGGACTCTTCGTCGCTCTCGTGTTCGCAGCTTTTGCCATCGGTCTCGGGACAGATCAGATCATCACCGGTACGGCCCTCACCCTCGGTGGCCTTGGTTTCACTGGAGCGATCTACCAGGCGAAGTTCGGCGCCACGGGCACAGCCCTGACCCTACCCACGCTTTCCGCGATGCCTATTCCGGGCCTGTCGAGCCTGCCCGTGATTGGCTCAGCACTATTCGACCAGGCACCCACCACTTATTTGGCCTATCTCCTCGCCCCGGCCCTGTGGTACTTCCTCTTTCGTACCCAGTGGGGCCTCGAACTTCGGGCTGTCGGTGAAGAACCAGATGCTGCGGCTGCCGCAGGTGTACGCGTTCGGCTCGTTCGATTCTGGGCCACGGGCTTCGGGGGCTTACTCGGTGGCATCGCTGGAGCCCATCTCTCGCTCGCCCACGCGGGTACGTTCACCGAGAACATGAGTGCGGGGAGGGGCTTTATTGCGATCGCCGTGGTGGTTCTCGGACGATGGAATCCTCTTCTGGTCCTGATTGCGGCTCTGCTCTTCGGGGCCGCGTCTGCACTGCAGTTCCAGGCTCAGACGTTTGGCTTGGATTTGCCCTATCAGCTCTTCCTCGCTTTCCCATATCTGCTGACTCTGGCGGCTCTGGCTGGTTGGGTGGGGCGAACACGGGCGCCGGCCGCGTTGGCTGTGTCCTGGCCTCGCCGCCGCTAGGGGGAGCAACTTGGGGCCTATTGGGTGTCCTGAAAGGCAAGCTGCCCTCTATACTTGTGCCCCTAAGTAGCTCGATCGGCGATTCGAGGTTGGAGTGACAATGCGGTTGAACGGCATTCGGAGTCTTTGGGTGATCGCTGCTGCGGTCACACTGCTGGCCGGTGGCCCCCTACATGTCGTGGCTCAGTCCATGGATGCAACGGGTCTCGTGGCCACAGGCCTGCTGTTGCGCCAGATGGAAGGCGTGAAGCGGGTCCTGATGGTGGGCGCACACCCCGATGATGAGGACACTCCGATGCTCACCGTTCTCGCGCGTGGCCATGGCGCTGAGACGGCCTACCTATCTCTGACGCGTGGTGACGGGGGCCAGAATCTCATTGGCCCCGAGTTGTGGGAAGGGTTGGGCATCATCCGGACCGGAGAACTCGAGGCTGCGCGCGAACTTGATGGCGGAGAACAGTTCTTTACACGTGCGTTCGACTTTGGGTACTCCAAGTCTTCCGATGAAGCGCTGTCGTTGTGGCCACGTGATCAGATTCTATCGGACGCCGTCTTCGTCATCCGGAAGTACCGCCCGCATGTCATCGTGTCCGTCTGGTCGGGCACGCCCGCGGATGGTCATGGTCACCACCAAGCTTCGGGGATCCTGACGCGGGAGGCCTTTGAGGCCGCCGGCGACCCTACGCGATTCCCGGAGCACTTCGCCCAGGGCGTCGAGGCATGGAGGCCGGGCAAGCTCTATCTCTCGTCCCGCCGGCGCGGACGGGGAGCGGACGCGCAGTCCTCCGTCCTCTTCCATGTGGGCGAGATCGATCCGCTTCTTGGAAGGTCGACGCTGCAGCTCTCGGCATTGAGCCGAAGTCAGCACCGTTCCCAGGACATGGGCTCTGCTCAGACGCTGGGTCCACGCATGGCCGGGGCCAACTTCATCGCGGGGCACGTCGAAGGCCCGGACGACGAGATGTTCGGCGGAATCGACACGACCCTGGTTGGACTCGCCTCCAACTTCGACGATGACGTGGCTCGAGAGGTCATCGTCCATCTTGAGGCGTATCGACGGGATGTGGCGATCGCACGGGCTACCCTCGGACTCACCCCCGCGGAGGTCGTGCCGCGCCTCGCGTCCGCGCTCCGTCATCTTGGACAAGCCAGCAACGTCGGTGGGTCGTCCGACCGCGAGTTCCGAGAGGTCATGGCGCAGAAGAAGACTGTGGCGACCCGCGCCCTCATGGCTGCAGCGGGTATCGTGCTCGACATCCGCTCCGGGGATGATCTAATCGTGCCGGGGCAGACCGTCGAGGTTCGGGCTCAGCTATGGAATGGGAGCCCGTTCAGTCTGTGGCTCCCCGAGGTGGAGCTACTCACGGCGGTAGCCCGCACCGTGTCCGAGGTGGCCGTAGAGGGTCTTGATGAGGACGGCCGGGTCGCGGCGGGTACCCTCGCTACTTGGCGATACGAAGTTCGCATTCCTGGCAACGAAGCACCTTCGCGACTCTACTTCTTGGAGTCGGAGCGCCCAGGCACGTACTACAAGTGGCCGGAGGTGTCCGACAATTGGGGCCTGCCGCGCAACGGGCCGACGCTTGAAGGTCGCGCGCGGTTCTCGTTGCTGGACGGAGACGACCCAGTTGGCGCGCAGATCGAGGCGACCACTCCCTGGCGCTTCGTTGGGGTGGACCAGGCCCGTGGGGAATTCGTAAAGCCCGTGCTTGTTGTTCCTGCCGTGTCACTACAGGTGACACCGGGCGGTCTAGCATGGCCGCAGAGTAGGACCGAAGCTCAAACAGTCGCTGTCTTGGTTCGTTCCGAGGCCGGGGAGGGAGCGTCCGGAGAAGTCACGTTGTCCGCCCCCGAGGGATGGACTGTGACCCCCGTGTCTCAACCGTTCGATCTGGCATCCGCTGGGGCTGAACGATCCGTGAATTTCGAGGTGCGACCTAGCGGCGCGCCGGCCCCGGGCGAGCACGTGATTCGGGCGGTCGCGACGACGGACGAATCCATGAGTTATTCGGAGGGCTTCGCGTTGATCGACTATGAGCACGTCGAGCGAGCCCTCGTCTATACAGAGGCGGTCACGAGTCTAACCGTTGTGCCCGCGACGGTCCGAGAGGGCGTCCGAGTCGGATATATCATGGGAACGGGTGATGACGGACCCACGGCGATCCGCCAGATGGGTGGTTCTGTGGAGCTTCTTACCGAGGCTCAAGTCCGTGACGGTGCGTTCGGAGCCTTCGACGCGATCGTCTTGGGGGTCCGCGCCTATGAAACACGTCCCGATGTACGAGCCGCCAACGACCAACTCCTCGACTTCGCCAGAGCCGGCGGCACGGTCATCAACCAGTACAACCAATACCAGTTCTCCAATGGCGGATATGCACCGTACGGACTGACCATTGGTCGTCCGGCTCCCCGGGTGGCAGACGAGACCGCCACCGTGACTGTCCTGGAACCCGGATCGCCGCTCTTCACGACCCCCAATCAGATCACCCAGGACGACTTCGAAGGATGGGTGCAGGAGCGAGGGCTCTACTTCGCGAGCGAATGGGGGGAGGAGTACGTCCCGATGATCGAATTGAACGATCCGGGCGAACCCGCTCGCCAGGGAGCTCTGCTTGTGGCGTCTGTCGGCGAGGGTGTCTACGTGTATGCTGCGCTGTCGTTCTTCCGGCAATGGGCGGGCCGTGTCCCAGGAGCGTACCGGCTCTTCGCCAACCTCGTGTCGCTCGATGCCCAAGAATGGTCGGAGTTCGTTGAGGGGCGCTGACCGAATGCGACTCGCGAGGAGCAGGAGGTGCCTCGCTCTCGCCGCGGTAGCGTATGCAGCCGCAGCGTGCGGTCCGTCGACTGATCAGGTCCTGGTGGTCTACTCGCCGCTCCCCAGCGGTGTCGTGGAGTACGCCGAGGATCGCTTTGAGGAGATGTGGACCAACGTGGATGTACGCATCGTCCGAATGAACGATGCAGAGGCGATGGAGCGCATCGCTTCGGGCCGAGGTGACGGGGATGTGTGGTGGGGCGCTGGGTCCGCCACCCTCCAGCGTGCGGCATCCGACAATTTGCTCGCCCCGTATCGGCCTTCGTGGGTTGAACAGGGGGCTGACATTGCAGGAGTCGATCATGAAGGCCGATGGCAGGTCGCCGCGGTCTCTCCTTTTGTCATCGCGTTCAATCGCGAACTGACGCAGCTGACCAAAGCCCCTCGCGACTGGGCGGACCTCTCCCATCTGAGGTCGCGAGGCGAGGTCGCTTTTCTCGATCCCGCTCTGAGCGCGAGCGGGGCAGCGTTTCTGGCGGGTATGCTCGAAGGATCCTTGGCTGACGGCGCGGACGAGACCGAGGGCTTCGATCGCCTTCTGCGACTCGACGCCACGCGAGGGATGTATGCGAGTGATGAGGAACAAGCCGTGCGTGCCCTCGGGACCGGAGACGCGGTCGTTGCAGTGCTTCCTCTCCACTCGGTGGAGCGTTTGAGGCATGAGAACGCCGACTGGCTCCACTACAGACACCCGGTGTCCGGCGGGCCTGGGTTGATGCTAGGGGTGGCGATGCTGCACGGAGCTCCGCGACCGGAGACTGCGAAGGAGTTCATCGAGATGGTCGGCGGCGATGTCGCCGCTGAGGTTGCCGTGCAGACGTGGTGGCGGCCCGCTCACGGCCCGCTCGTCGAGGCGCGCATGCCTGACGATCATTTCCTTCCCGGCGAAGCCCTCGTGTGGTTTGGACATCCCGCGGCAGCCGTCGCACAGATGTCCGCTTGGCTTGAGCGATGGGAGGATGAGGTGAGAGGAAAGGGAAGGAATTTCTACTGATGGCGAGTGAATCGAGGAATATTGTAGGTCGCGTCGCGGAGCTCGCGCTCGAAGAACGCTTGGCGGCGCTTCTCCCCCTGGGCGCCGCGACTCCGTAGCGACTCTTGGAGAGTCAGACGCTCTGCTGCACGAACTGTGAGACCGAGGGGGCTGAGGACCGCAAGTTCTGTGCGAGATGCGGAATGCCTCTGGGCGCTTCCGCGACGCCCCTTTCTGATTCTCCCGGAAGGCTAGCCCGTCACCACCCGGCACACCTTCATCGATTGAACGTCGAATTCATCTCGGGCGATTCCATAGATCCGGTCATCGATGACCGGATCGGCTGATACTTGCCAGGGAACGTGACGTCGCCAAGGTAGCGACCGTCTCCGTCGAGGATGTCCCAGGTGTTGGATCCGAGATCCTGAGGATTGAATTCGCTCTCGCCGCCCAGGTCGTCGCCGCTGAGGATCCGCTGCACCCAAATCGACCCACGCGGTCCGTGAGAGATAGTCACGAAGGCTGTATACGTCTCAGCGAATTGAACTGTGGCCAAGTAGGCGTCGATCGCCGTTGCCGGCGCACCTTGTTGAGCGATCAACTCACGCATCGCGTTGAGAAAGACCCGCTGGTCCCTCTCTGTCACTGACTGTCCCGTCCCAAATCGACCCCTGCCGTTCTTCTCCGTGGACGCCTCGGTCTAGGCTCCCTGGGAGTCTCCGTCGCCCAATCCGCCCAGGACCAGGCCCACCACCACCACCGTCACCGCACCGATGACGTTGTGCCACAGGAAGGAGACGTCAGGCGCTCCGAAGGTCACGGCTGCCACCACGCCCATGCCGGAGATCAGCCCTATAAACGCTCCCATACCTTTGGCGCGAGGCATCATCGCGAGCAGGAATACACCCAAGATTGAGCCATAAAAAAAGGAGCCGAAACGGTTCACGACCTCAATGAGGGACCCGAGAGTCGCCGCATAGGTCGCCACTGCGCACGCGAAAAGCCCCCAGAAACCCGTCGCGATCTTTGAGACTTTCAGATAGTGCGCGTCGTCGGCTTCGGGTTTATACCATCGTCTATAGAAGTCGATCACACTCGTTGTAGCGAGTGAGTTCAACTCCGCCGCGATGCTCGACATGGCGGCGGCGAGCACGCCGGCTATGAAGAGCCCGGTCAGTCCGATGGGGAGTTCGGAGAGCACGAAGCGTGGGACGATGTAGTTCACGTCGCGTGACGCTTCGCCCGTGACCTCCTCGGCCATCGCAAGGGCCTCGCCGCGGATGACCTGCATATCCGCTTCGCGAGCGACGAAAGCTTCCATGGCGGTCGCCGCTGTTGCGTCGTCTCCGGCATCTGCGACCGACAGCGCCGCCTGCTCACGAAGTGTAAAAATATCGTCGTACCGGTCTTGCAGGGCGTCGTAGGCCGCCCCGCGTTCGGCTACGACAGCATCTTCGTGGGCCGGGTTGAAGAGCAACGGGGGCTGCACGAACTGGTAGTAGACGAAGATCATCACGCCGACCATGAGCACCAGCGCTTGGAGCGGGATCTTCCAGTAGGCGCTCATGAGTAGCGAACTGCGCGCCTCGTCCACGGACTTCGCTGTCAGGTAGCGCTGAACCTGGCTCTGATCCGTTCCAAAGTACGACAGCATAAGGAACGTCCCGCCAATTATGCCGGACCAGAACGTGTATGTCTCGTTCAGATTGAACGAGAAGTCGAACGTTTTGAGCCTCCCGGTCGAGCCTGCAATGCGTAGTGCGTCGTCGGGAGTGACCGGCATCTGCATGACGAGCACCACCATGATTCCCACCAGGGCGATGATGATGAGGACCATCTGCTTCACGTCCGCCCAGGCCACTGCCTGAACGCCACCGATCATCGTATAGATGACGGTTGGTATGCCGATCAACAGAACGCTCCAGATGAGCGGGATCCCGAATACTGCGCTCAGCACCACTCCTGGAGCAGCGATGATCGTCCCGGCTGACATCCCACGGGAAAGCAGGAAGAGGAACGCAGTGAGGGAGCGGGTCTTGGCGTCAAACCGGCTCTCCAGGTACTCGTACGCCGTGTAGACCCCCGATCCGTGAAGGAACGGTACGAGGGTGACCCCGAGAATGACCATCGCGATCGGGAGACCGAAGTAAAATTGTACGAACCGGAGGCCGTCTGTCGCGCCTTGGCCGGGCGTACCGATCATCGTGATCGCAGATAGCTGGGTGGCCATCACGGACAGGCCTACGACCCACCAAGGCAGGCTCTTACTCGCTAGGAAGTACCCTTCGATGGTGTCGGTCCCCTTGGACTTCCGGAGACCATCGATAATGACGTATGCGAGGTAGACGACAACGATGAGCCAATTGATCCAATGCACGTTCGGACTCCCTTAGACGTGATAACGCATCTGGAGGAGCCAGAGCATCGCGAGCGCGATGAGCTGGACCGTGAGCACGCGGATAAGCGTGTTCTTGAACCTGGACCGTGTGTCGGCGGGAGTTTCGGTGTCGTCAGGCGTCATGGGCAGTTCCGAAGCGGCGGGATGTGCGACGGAAGCTCCGGAAGGCCGCCGCATGGCGCAAGCATGCTGCGGATGGGTCGTAATTCGAGCTGAGATGGCGCGGTACTCTGGGGCGGGCCGTCGCTACAGGAGTTGGTGATGAGAATGAGATTCGAGCGGGCTTTTCTCTTGGTGAGCGGCGTGTTTGCTTTGGGGGCGGGCGTTACGGAGCGTCCGGCAACTCGATCGGACCTCTGCCGGTCCAGCTTTAACGGCAACTACATCTCCACGATTTCCCGACACCGGCGATGTCGAGACATTCGCAGACGAGGGTCTCGTCGGTCCCGTAGGCATTGCTGTGAATGCAGAGAGTGAGCTCGTCGTGGTGAACTGGCGCGGGGCTTTCGTGTCCAAGGTCGACGCAGACGGAACGGTATCGGACTTCTCCCGAAGTGACCTGTTCGCTTGCCCGAGCAGCCCGCTAAGGCTGCTGAACAGTACCGATGGGTGCTCCGCCCTCTCTTTTCCCCCACGACTCTAGCGTCGTCGCGTCAGTTTCCGGCTCCTCGAACGGTGCAGAAGCCACCCGCGGCTGTGCATCCCGGTTCCCGCAGCGTCCGTTCGAAAAGCTCGTAGATCCGGCGGTACTCGTCGGTCCACGATGTCGGTTCAGTGAATCCGTGGCTCTCCACTGGGTATACCGCGAGCTCCCAGTTCTCCTTGCCCAACTCGATGAGCCTCTGAGACAATCGGACCACGTCCGAGAAGTGCACGTTGGTGTCGACCATGCCGTGCAGCATCACGAGGTGCTGATCCGCGCCGAAGTTCTCCGCGAAATAGATCGGAGACGACTGCTCATAGGCCTCAATGTCGTCCTGCGGTTGGTTCAGGATTCTGCTGGTGTACCCATGATTGTAGTGGGCCCAGTCGGTCACCGATCGGAGCGCTGCTCCGGACTTGAAGGTGTCTCCGGAGGTGAAGAGGCCCATGAGCGTGATGAATCCACCGTAGGACCCACCATAGAGCCCGATGCGAGCCGGATCGACGCCTTCACTCGCAGCGAGATACCGAGCGCCGTCGACCTGGTCTGACATGTCCTTCCCGCCCATCCACCGATAGATCCCCGTCCGCCATTCAGCGCCATATCCGGCAGAGCCCCGGTAGTCGATGTCGAGCACCGTATAGCCACTCGCGGCGAGCAGCTGATTGAACTGGTATTCGCGGTAGTACGACGACCAGTAGTTGTGGACGTTGTGGAGGTATCCAGCGCCATGAACGAAGATGACCGCGCCGCCGTGTGACTCAGCGCCCATGTCCGACGGCCGATAGATCCTGGCCGGCACCATCGTCCCGTCCTCCGCTTCGAAGCTCAGAATCTCCGGCTTGACCCACGGAAATCCACTCCATTCTTCGGTGGGCGACTCGGTGATCTGTCCCATTTCGGAGCCCGATTCTGCGTCTGCGACGAAGAGTTCGGGCGGATGGTTAGCCACGTCGTGCACGACCGCCATGCGCTCCCCGTTCGGAGCGAGCGTCCCAACGAACCGCCCGTCGCCTGATGTGATCTGCTCCTTGTCCAAGCCGTCGAAGTCCATCCAGAACACGTGCTCGTTGAACGGCGACCCCTCATTGGTGCGCAGGAAGAAGCGAGACCGATCCTCCGGCATGCCTACCGAAAGCACTTCCCACTCTCCGCTCGTGAGCGCCAGCTTGTCCGTGCCGTCTGCGTTTACCGCGTAGAGGTGGGCATAGCCCGATGCTTCGCTCACGTAGTAGATGCGGTCCGTGCCCGGCACGAAGCCGACACAGAACGCGAAACACGGACCGGCGACCCAGGCGTCGTCATGCAGGTGGTCGAGCAAGGTGCGCTCGCCTGTGGCGCCATCCACGGACCAAAGCCAACGGTCCTTGTTGTCTGCGGATACGGCGAAAACGAATGCCTTTGTCCCTGCGTCGTTCCACTGTGCGTTATTCGGCCGGGGCTGCCCTTCACCCTCGTAGCCCTCCGGCGCGAGGTCGATCCAAGAGACCTCACCCGTGGCGAGGGTGACGACGCCGATCCGTTGTTCGCCTTGGGCGTCCCCGACCTTCGTCCGAACCGTGAGGTCCTGGGTGTACCCGTCGTCGGTGACCCAGTCGGGCACGATCGTCTGCTTCGACCCTTGCGACTGCTTCACCGCTCGGAGGAGGGCGTATTCGCCGGTGCGGGTTGGGGTCATGCCTTGGGCGCGTTCACCGGCCCCCACGTAGATCTGCTCGGGCTCACCGGTCGAACTTGCCTCGCGGATCGAGTCTTGACGCGCCTGGCGCGCAGCGTCCCTGCGGATGTGCGCGAACAACTCAAGCTGTTGATCTTCTAGGAAGCCGCGCTGGCCCTCGGCGTCGGGCTCGTCCTGAGGTGCGGGGCCACTGGCAACACGAGTGAGTTGCTCCAGGGCACCCGACTCGATGCGGAGACGGAAGAGGTTCCCGCCACGCTGGAAGAGGATCGACTCGCCATCGGACGAGAAGATTGGTTGACCCTCCCCGTCCGCGGTGTGCGTCAAGCGGCGGACATTCATCGACCGTCGATCGACCAAGTACAGATCTCCGCTGACGGACGAGATGCGCCATCGCTGATCGGCAGAGATATCCCCTCCGGCCAACAGAGGTGCCATGTCGCGCATGGTCTCTCCATTGACGATTTCGGGCTCGCCGCCGTCCGCGCTGACGCGGTAGCTGGAGCGCGGCGCGTCCCAGGCCATGCCTCCGGGTCGCCAACTGAAGTAGATCCATTCGGAGTCGTCCGTCCATCGGATCTGCCCCGGGGCGACGCCGACGTTCTCCTCGGCGCGCATGATGTTCCGAATGGACAGTTCGAACTGTTCGCTCCGGACGACCTCAGGTACGTGGTCCGCCACACTTTGCGCGCTGACGAGGGCAGGAGTGCAAACTGCGACGAGCGCGGCCAATAGACCGTTTGTGACTCTCTTCATTTTCTCTTCAATCTCCCATGCAAGTACCAACGGCCCGCGCAGTTTCGATGATGTCGCTGTCCAAGGGGACAGTCTTTATTCTCGCTATCGCCTGCTCCAGCGGAACGGCGAGCACTTTGGGCGGATCGAGCGCGACCATGCACCCGAAACAGCCGTCCATCACCAGCTTGACCGCTGCAGCTCCAAAGCGGAGCGCCAGCAAACGGTCATAAGAGTTGGGGCCGCCACCGCGCTGGAGGTGGCCTAGGACGAGGTGCCTCGTCTCCCTGCCGGTCCGCTCATGAATATCATGGGCTACCTGCTCCGCCATTCCACCCAGTCGTTTCTGGCCGTCGTCTTCCTGTTTGAACAGAGGCTGGCTGCCTTTTGGGAATGCCCCTTCGGCGACGACCACAATCGCGAATTCTCGCCCGCTGGCGTAGCGATCCTGAATTTTCTCGCAGACGATATCCATGTCGTAGGGGATCTCCGGGATCAGGATGACATCCGCAGTTCCCGCGAGGCCTGACGACAGCGCGATCCAACCGGCGTTCCGGCCCATCACCTCGACGACCATGACTCGCTGATGTGATTCCGCCGTGGAGTGGAGCTTTCCAATCGCGTCTGTGGCCGTGTCGACTGCGGTATGGAAGCCGAAGGTCACACTGGTGGCCTCGAGGTCATTGTCGATCGTCTTCGGGACCCCGACGACCTTGAGGCCCTTCTGAGAGAGTGCGTGTGCGATCTCGAGCGAGCCGTCGCCGCCAATTGAGATCAGAGCGTCGACCTCGAGTCGTTCCAGGGCATCGACCACCTCTTGCGACCGGTCCATGTACGTAACGGCGCCGTCGTCGGCGCGGATGGGCCACTTCAGTGGGTTCCCCCGGTTCGTCGTGCCGAGGATCGTGCCTCCGAGGTGCGTGATCCCCCGGACGGACCGGCGGTTCAAGGTGACGACCCCGTCTTCCTCGAACAGCCCGTCGTAGCTGTCCTTGATCCCTAGGACCTCCCATTCCATCTGCTCCGCCGCCCTAACAACCGCGCGGATGACGGCGTTGAGGCCGGGAGCATCCCCCCCGCCGGTGTTCACGGCGATGCGTTTGATGTTCAGATTCATGGACTGGCCGGGAAGATGTGCCACCAAAGAAAATGGGCATCCGGCTTTGAAGCCGGACGCCCATACTAGCGGCTATCCCCGAAAGTCCGCGAGAGCACGGAGATGCGAGGCGGCGGAGGTTACTCCCCCATCAGAGCGGGTAATCGTGATAGCCGATGCGTGTCATTCGGCCGGTACGGCGGACGGTGATGCGGTTGGAGGCGGTGGCAGCAACGCCATCTCGGGTGGATTCACGCAGCTCTTCACCCCGTCCCGCCGCTTGATGTTGACGGCAGCGGACACGAACGAATTCGCTCAAGAGGACGAACGGTGGGGTGGAAACGGTGTGTTCACCCACTTCCTTCTCGAAGGGTTGAAGGGTGCGGCGGATGCCGACAATGATGGCATCGTGACATTCACCCGTACTTCTCGAGCCAGGAGTTGCCGGGCATCAAAGGAATGCGCGAGGTCCCGGAGGGGTTCCTTCTCGGTGTTCCTAGTGGACGACCATCAGCTGCTCGACAGCGGTCAACAATTCGGTGGGACTTAGCGGCTTAGGCATGGTGTGCGCCGCCCCGATGATCGGCACATCCGGGTTGATACCTGAGAGGGCTGGCTAGTGGTTGCCAGCCGTCGAAAGCTCCAAGGTCAGCGTCTGAGTTTCGGTCGATCCGGGCTGGCTGCTCCCACCGCCATGGATCATCGAGAGCGTCGTGGTCTTCTCGATGCGCTCGGAGTGCACGACGTACCCCAAGTCGAAGTCGAACACGAAGGATCCTTCCCGTGCGCTCTCCCGAGTGATTTCCATCCTGGCATCTGGCCCGAGCATGGGTCGGTCGATCGTCGTGCTGCCGCCACCTTCTGCTGAGAACGTGACGGTGATCAAGTTGTCCTCGATTGATTGGACCTTGAACCGAGTGGCTTCTGCGAAGTCGAGATCGATCTCCGCAATCCGGTAGGTGACCAACTCCGCCCACTCGTCTCTTTCTCTGACTTCCGCTTCGGGTAGGGGGAAGAAGGAAATCAGTGTGAGGCCTTCGAGGGCGGGTCGCCAATCGTTCTTATCGATCCCTAGCTCCGAGAGGGTCACCGACCCGACTGCGAGCTTGCCTTCGCCCAGATCGAGTCCGTAGTCAGCGTCGAAGGCGTCCCCCGCATCACGTACGTCGATCGACAACCCGATCGTGTCGGGACCGACGCGATACTGCTCTCGTCCACCCACTTCACCGACGATCTGGAGCACGCCGACGTATTCAATGCTGTGAGCCTGAACCCTGAGCGTCGTGTCGGCGGTAGTCGTGTACTGTGCCGAGACAGGCGAGGTATCAGCTGCGACTCCCAGGATGAGCGTGGCGAGAGCTAGGAGTGTTGTGCGACGTGATTCCACAGGTCTTCTCGTAGAGGTGGTATGTGAATATCCGAAGTGTATTCGGAGGCCACATACCATGACAATGGTCAGGTCATCTGTGCTAAGAATTGATGGCGGCCCGCCGAGGTGTGCTCTACTGTGCCCTGTTCGCACCCTCCTCGAGACACGGAGCTCTGATGTCACGTCGCCTCTTTTCTGTCATTCTGGCTCTGTTATTGTCCGGATGTTCGGCAGCGTCCGAGGACACTGGAGCGCCGGAGCCCGCATGGGTTGAACTCTTTGACGGCGCCACCCTCGACCGGTGGATCGTGAAGATCACAGGCGCCGAGACCGGGGACGATCCATGGGGCACATTCCGGGTCGAGGATGGGCTTCTGACCGTTGGCTACGAACAGTATGACAGCTTCGATGGCCGTTTCGGGCACCTCTTCTTCGAAGAGCCGTTTTCGGACTATGAACTCCGGGTCGAGTACCGTTTCGTCGGTGAACAGGTGCAAGGTGGGCCGGGATGGGCACTGAGAAACAGCGGCGTGATGTTCCACGCCCAAAGCCCCGGATCCATGCTTCGCGATCAGGATTTTCCGATCTCACTCGAAGTTCAATTCTTGGGCGGCAATGGGGTGGAAGACCGCCCGACATCCAACCTGTGTACTCCCGGCACCCACGTGAAGATGATCGGAGAGTTGGTGGAGGCCCATTGCATCACGGCGGAGGCTCCGACCTTTCATGGAGAACAATGGGTCACGGCTGATCTGATCGTCCGTGGTAGTTCCTCCATCGTTCATGTGATCGATGGGGACACGGTCTTGGCCTACGGTTTTCCGTTGATTGGGGGCGGAGTTGTGGATGGATTCGACCCCTCCGAGAAGGAAGATGGTCGGGCTCTCACCTCCGGGTTCATCGCGTTGCAGAGCGAGAGTCATCCCATCCAATTCAGGCGCGTCGCCCTGAGGCGTCTCAGTAACTAGCCTCGATCAAGCGGCGTTCAGTGGATCGGTTCCCGGAGGCTAAGCGCCTGCGTGCTCGACCGAACCAATTTGGATTGCGGTCCCGGCCGATCACCTAATACAGCCTCGTATAGGGCTCTCCGATCTTGAACCGGCACTCCCATATGTGACACCGCTCGTGGTTACTGCGGTGCTCAGCATCGCGATGATCATTGTCGCCCTCCCGCAGCGGGTGCTAAGGGGTGTGCGGTGGTTTTTGTATTCATGGTCGGTCTGGTCAACGTCCGGTTCGACTTCAACACGGTCGTACAGGAAGCCGTGGCCGCGCATCGCCATGCCGCTACTGTGAAGTCGCTCAAGTTGGTGCTGACGGCCGACCCGGTACGTGTATGCCAGATCATGACCGCTCTGGTTTCCAACGCCGTGCAGTTCACCGAATCAGGAGAGGTTCGCGTCGGCCTCTCCCTCGAGTCGGTATCCGGGAACGTGGCCCATGTACATGTGGAAGTCCGAGATACCGGGATCCGGATCCCGGAGCATCGACTCCCTGTCATTTTCGAGCCACTTACCCAGATGGATGCGTCACATACCCGCAAGCATGATGGAGTTGGGCTGGGCCTGACCATCGCTCAGCGGCTGGTCGATGAAATGGGGGCGCCTTGACAGTGCGAAGTGTGATGGGAGCCGGTTTGACGTTCAGTTTCACGCTGCCGCTCGCGCTTCCGCACCTCACATGCACAAAGCCCTCGAGGTGCGAAGGCACCTCGAGGGCTTTGTGTCATGAGTTGAGCGGCGTGGTCAGCCCGCGGGATGTACGTGGAATCTCACCTGCGTGTTCTCCCACTCGAACACGATGTCGCCCATTGTGTTGTCCGCGTCGCCGTCAAAGCTGTAGCGGAGCGTCTCGACCCTTTCGTCAATCGCGATCGTCGCAGCCGTGAAGGAACCGACTTCGGTCGCGCGGACCTCGTCACTAATGGGGATGCCCCAGCGCTCGAAGTTTGAGTTGATGAAGAACTCCCACTCCTCGGCGCCCGGCGCCGCGTAGATCGCATAGCTCCCTGCCTCGAGAGAGACGCCGCCGACGGAGGCAGGACCCGTAAGGTGAAGAGCCGTGGGTTCGTTGGCTCCTGCACGCCATAGGTCCCCAAAGGGAACCAGCGTTCCCATCACTTCCCGATCGTTGGCGGAGGGGGCCCCGTAGCAGAGCTTGGCTGAGCCACCTTGGTATGTGAATTCCGTCTCATTGAGCGGACTCGGGCGGGTGGTCGTGGCCTCCTCGAACGTCGCGCCTTGGAGGTAACACTCCCCAGCGGCGACTTCGATAATCGGAGCGTCGGCCATTTCTTCCGTCGCTTCGCCGGCGCATGCTGCGGCGAGTAGGACAACACCCGTGAGGGTGGGGAGGGTCTTATTCCAGCGCATTCGTAGTGTCTTCCTTTTGGTTTAATTCAAGATTGCCGGCGGCCCCACACCTCCACTTCCACGCCGTCGTTCATGCCTCGCCAATCTGTTGTCTTTCGATGACCGGATAATGTCGCGATATCCAGTCTGCGCAACCGTAAAGCCTGAGACTTAGCCCCCGCGTCCAGCGTGATCGCTGTCTCGACAGATTCGTATCTCTCGTCAACGACTCGGACCTTGAGGGTGGGGCCGCTTTGCAGTCAGAATGGCCGTGCGGCCTCAGTCTATCAGCGGCCGGGCCAAGGCGCGCCTTGATTCTCCGCCGTCACTGCACCGATACCCTGGTACAGGAATTTCTGGACGCGCTTCCCTTCGTAGGTCTCGGTCGTGTAGATGTTGCCCTCCGAGTCCGTCGCGATTGAATGGACCGCGAAGAAGAGTCCGGGTTGCCGACCGCCGTCGCCGAAGCTCGTGAGAATCTCAAGCGACTCACGATCCATGATGTAGACCTTCATGTTCTTGCCGTCGGCCAGATACATGTACTTCTGAGCGGCGTCCCGCGAGAACGCGATGTCCCAGGTGGATCCGTCGCCAAGTGTAAGTGGCGCGATCTGCCGTTCCGTCACGTAGGTGCCGTCCTTCCTGAAGACCTGGAGTCGGTCGTTCGGGCGGTCGCAGACATAGACCAAGCCATCGTTCGTCGGCTCGGCGCAGTGTACGGGGCTGCGGAACTGAGTGATGAGTGGAGCGTTCGGGTCGTAGCGGCCCATGTCTTCGTCGCTCGGCACATTGCCGTATGCGCCCCACATACGCTTGATAGCACCGGTCTTCATATCCAGCACCGCGACGCGCTTGTTGCGGTAGCCATCGGCGACGTAGACCTCGCTGGCCTCGGCGTCGAACGCGATCTTGGCGGGTCGACCGAAGTGCTCCATTGAGTTGCTATCGAGGTCCGTTCCTGGGATCCCGTACTCGGCGAGAAAGCGACCATCCTTCGTGAACTTGAGGATGTGTCCGTCCCCGGCCCCGTTTCCACCGATCCACACGTTGTCCATCGGGTCGATGCTGATCCCGTGGTTCGATACGGGCCACGTGTATCCCTCACCCGCCCCGCCCCAGGAATCGATGAGGTTTCCGACTGGATCGAAGACCAGCACGTAGGGAGCTGGCAGGCAGCACTCGCCGGTTGGCGGATCTGTTGCAGCGCCGATCTCAGTCCGTTCATTGAGAGGCGCCTGCCTGTGGATGATGTAGACGTTGTCCTGGGAGTCGATCCCGACACCGACCACGGACCCAAGGATCCAATGGTTGGGCAGCGGTTTCGGCCAGAACGGATCGACCTCGAACATCGGGGCATCGACTCGGTCCGCGGAGGCGACGTCGGCGTAGTCGTCGAGGGCGCTCGATGCGAATCCGAGACCCACAATGACGGTAACCACAACGAGGCCGAGGAGCAGATTGCGCTTCTGCATCATCCTTCTCCAATGAGCGAACGGCAGGACAGATTGTATGGGTGCATGAATAGGCTACGCACCGTCTCGACTTCCTGCAATCGGGGTGAGGCCGCCGACATGTGGGACTAGCCGAAGATCCCTTCGACACTCACCATGTTCGCATGAGTATTCCTGATACCACACGATCGCGGCGCATCGCGGCGATCGTCGTTGCGCTCGTGCTTTTGGTGCCCTCGTGGCCGGAAGCTCACGAGATCCCCGCGGATGTCACAGTCCAAGCGTTCGTGAAGCCTGAGGGCTCCACGCTCCGCTTCCTGGTGCGAGCTCCCTTGGCTGCGATGCGGGACTATGAGTTCCCCGTGGAGGGCCCAGGGTACCTGCAAATTGACCAGGTAGATCAGTTGATTCGAGACGCGGCGATGCAGTGGATCGGGGAGTACGTCGGCTTCCAAGAAAATGGCATTGCCTTGCAAGAGGTCGAGTTCGTTGCTGCCCGTATATCGGCGCCGAGTGATCGCTCTTTCTCCAGCTACGATGTTGCATTGGAGCATATGGCTGCGCCCAGGCTCACGAACGACGTAGAGCTACCTCCTGGCCAAGCCATGCTGGACGTGCTCTTCGAAGTGCCCATTGCCTCCGAGTCATCCGACTTTTCGATCGATGCCCGAATGGCACACTTGGGACTTCGGACCGTGACGGTGCTCCGATTCTTGCCCCCGGGAGGGGCCGAGAGGGCGTTCCAGTACTCCGGAGATCCTGGGGTCGTCCGGCTCGATCCACGGTGGCATCAGGCGGCGTTGCGGTTCGTCTCTCTCGGCTTCAGCCACATCCTGGATGGCATTGACCACCTCCTGTTCCTCTTCTGTCTGGTGGTGCCATTCAGGAGCTTCTGGAGCCTCGTGCCGATCGTCACAGCGTTCACTGTGGCCCACTCCATAACGCTCATCGCTTCGGCGCTTGGACTGGCCCCCGACGCTCTCTGGTTTCCGCCGCTAATCGAGACGCTAATCGCTCTGTCGATCGTCTTCATGGCGTTCGAGAACATCATTGGGGCCAAGCTCGCCAGGCGATGGATGATCGCGTTCGGCTTCGGGCTCGTGCACGGCTTCGGATTTTCTTTCGCGCTGTCTGAATCGCTGCAATTCGCGGGGACACATCTGATCACGTCGTTGCTCTCCTTCAACGTGGGAGTCGAACTCGGTCAGCTTTTTGTCTTGGCGGTTACAGTACCCTTGCTTGGGCTTCTCTTCCGCAAAGTCCTCCCGGAGGTTGCGGGGATCATGGTGCTGTCAGCCGTCCTTGCTCACATCGGGTGGCACTGGATGCTCGAGAGGGGGAGCGGGCTCTTACGCTTCAACTTCCGGGCGCCAGCCCTAGACGCTGCGTTTGCTGCGGCATCACTCCGTTGGATGATGCTCGGACTGATCGTGTTTGGGGCGGCCTGGATCATGCGACTCGGCTACGCTTGGGTCGACCGGCGTCGGGTAGGCACCCCCTGATTCCTGGCGCGGATACGGCTGCGTCCCCACTCTGTTGCCCTTGATCATGCACGTTGAACACTCCGTTGGAGGTATTGGCATGACCCGTTCGCTTCGTCTCGGTACGGCTGTCGCATCACTGATGCTTGCGGCCCCCGCAGTTGAGGGCCTGGCAGCCCAAATGACGGCCCCAAACCCCTATGAAACTGTCGAGGGAGTTTGGGCTGAACTCCCTGATGGGCGTACATGGGGCTCGACGAGCGCGGTCTATCCGGCTCCCGATGGAATGTCTATCTGGGTGGCCGACCGGTGCGGCGCGAATTCCTGTGAGGACTCGGACGTCGATCCGATTCTCCGCTATGACCTCGACGGCAACCTTCTAACCAGCTTCGGGGCGGGTCAGGTCGTGTGGCCCCACGGGATGCACGTCGACACCGAGGGCAACGTTTGGATTGCGGACGCCGTAGGCTTCGGGGAGACTCCGGAAGGGCGCGGGCACGTCGTGCTCAAGTTCAGCGCGGAAGGTGAGTTGCTCATGACACTTGGTGAGGACGGCGTGGCCGGGACGGACCGGCAGCGTTTCACCAGACCGAACGATGTCTATGTCGCGCCGGACGGGAGCATCTTCGTGGCGGACGGGCATCGAGGTCGCGGCGAGGCCAACAATCGCATCATGAAGTTCGATGCTGAGGGCAACTTCCTCCTAGAGTGGGGCACAACGGGTGGAGGCACCGGTGAGTTCGACGAACCGCACGGCCTTGCTATGGATTCAGACGGCAGGCTGTTCGTTGCGGATCGCTACAACAACCGGATCCAGATCTTCGACCAGGCAGGCGCGCACCTCGCGACTTGGACGCAGTTCAGCAGGTTAAGCGGCATCTTCATCAAGGACGACGTGCTCTACGCTGCAGACTCCGAGTCCAACATGCGGCGGAATCCGGGATGGAAGCGCGGCATCTATATTGGCGACGTGAAGACCGGTTGGGTGACGGCCTTCATCCCCGATTCCGAGCCGGACCAAGATAACTCCGGTACGAGCGGTGCGGAGGGCGTCGCCGTCGATGCCATGGGGAACGTGTATGGAGCCGAAGTCGGGCCGCGCATGCTGAGGAAGTACATCCGCCGGCAGTAGCGGGTCTAGAACTCGCGCCAGTCTTTTTCGAGGACCTTCTTGTAGATCTCATGTTCTGCGAAGAGCTCGACGATGTCTGACTCTAAGCCGCCCTCCTCGGCTTCCCATCGGAGAATTTGGAGGGTCTTCTCGACGGGAATCGCTTTCTTGTAAGGCCTAGAGGAAGTGGAGTGCTTCCTTTCCGTCGGCGTCTTCTTCGACGAGGTAGAGGCCGCCAGCGTCTGACCCGGTCAGAGTGCGAGCCTGGGTCAGAATCAGCCCCAAGAGCCGATCGGGATCGCGCTCGCTCATGAGTGCCATCCCGATCTTGTTCAACTCGCGGAGTTCCGACCGCGCCTGAGTCAACTCCTCGCGGGTTCGTTCCAGCTCCTGCTGAAGCGATATGTCGTCCTCGTTGTTGTCACTCATCGCATTATTGCGTCAGCCTTGTCGAACGCAACACGTGCATCGGCCTCGCGGCCCAAAGTGTTGAGGATCTCACCACGCAGCATGTAGAGGTCTCCACTCATGCCACCTTGGCCCTCGAGGTCATTCATGGCCTGATCGGCGTCGTAGAACAGTTCTAGTTCACGGAGCGCGACCACGGTCAGGAAGAGCCCGTCGTCCATTGGGTCGAGACCCAGGAGTTGGATCTCGTCCATAAAAGAAGTCAGTTCCGCGAATTCGACGATGTCGATGACACGGAATTCCTGCTGGGGCAGCGGTCGGCCACCCTGTCGTCCCCCTACGAAAACCGTCCATGAATACGTTGCGCCGAACTCGAGCGGCTCGAGATCGTCGGGATATGTCCAGGTCGTGTCTGTGCTAAGTTCGAAAATCTCAGGGCGTCCGCCGTCGACCTTCCTGAGCATCAGTTCGTAGATCTGGCCCTCACTGGCAGTCCACACGAAAGTCGGCCGGTCTGAGTTGATGGTCAGTCCGTTTCGCGGAAGGACGAGTGTGGTTTGTCCAGGAATTGGCCGGATCATGCCCTGACGCCCTCCAGCGGTCGCGTCTGTGGAAGCGGCCTGAGCGAGCGTAGCCATGGCGCGCTGGAACAGGTCACCCGTCATGCCTCCCGGAGGAGCCGTGACGGTGGTCGCTTCCGTGATCTGTTGAGTGGCGCCTGATGGCACGATGAGCGTCGCCCGAGCGCCGGTGCCGGGAAGAACTTCGTCGCCAGCCGACAGCCGAACACCGGCTGTCGCCGGTCCAGGAACTCCGCCTCCCTGGCGTATCTGAACATCCCCTTGGACGCGAATGATCAACGCCGCCGGAGAGTCTTGGGCAGCCAAAGGTGCAGCGGCCACGAGGGCGATACCGACGAGCATGTGTAGGAACTTCCGCATTTTCCTCTCCACTTCCTTTAACGGGTCAGCCGAGGGCTGATCCCCTATCTATCTAATCTTCTACTTTGTCGTCCGTCGCACCACGAAATCCCAATCGGGCGGCGGCGGGTCTTCAAGGTGTACAGCGCACCTCTCCGCGTACACCTGACACGGACCATCGTCAGGGTATGCCGCGAGCCCGGCCAGGAACTGGTCTCGGGCCGAGGTCCAATCGTGCTTCTTGTGCGCTGTCATCCCAAGGTCGTACGCCGCGACTGCTGTCTCTTTCGCGTCTGGGAGGGCCACGCCGGTCAACTCCAGCACTTCATACACCTGAACCGGCTTTTTCTTGCCTTTCACGACGATCAGATCGAGCATTGCGAATGCGAAAAGCGTTGGTGTCAGCGGCATCCAGCGTGAATTGCGAGCACATGTTCAACGTGTCATACGACTTGTTCGCGGGCTCCAGCCGGGCCGCCAGGTTCACTGCATCCCCGATGGCGGAATAATCGAATCGATTCTCACCGCCGACGTTACCGAGGACGATCGAAGATGAGGGTCGAGGTGGTTTGGTTTGGGATTGGGTTGAACTGCCGGATGGTCGAAAGGCAGTGATGAGCATCGACGTTGCTCAGGACGGATTCCCAGCGGCGTACCATCTAGGCACGCCACGGGCCGTGATTCGGGCCGTGGCGTCCGTGTCCACGTCCGTAGCCGACCTACTGCGACACGCTAACGAGGCTCTTTCGAAGGCGAGCATCGATGGCCTGGACCAATTCGTCCAGATGGGGGTTCTGACGGTGGGCGAAGAAGGGCTTGAGTGGGGGAGTGCGGGGAAGGTGCCAGGCGGCATCATCCGGCGCGACGACACTTTCGAGCAATTCGGTGCCCACGGGCCTCCGCTCGGAATGATGGGCGGTTTCAAATACAACATGCAGAGCTTTGCTTTGAACGTCGGTGACACGGCGTTCGTGCTGCCACATGGATCTCAAGGGCTTTTTCTAGGGGCTGCTGATCTGTTGGCGCAGCTTCATGGGAAACCCGCTGGTGAGATGGTGTCATCTCTCAACAAGGCGATTCGTAAGGCGCAAGGCGACGACCGTACCGAGACTTCAGTTCTCTTCGTTCGAAAGCACTAGGGCGCCGCTCGGGCGGGCGCTCTTCTACGACTAACAAGGAAAGCGCCATGTCAGTTACGGAAAAGGACATCCGTACCGCTCTCAAGCAGGTGATGGATCCGGAGTTGGGTTTGGATCTCGTCGTGCTCGGGCTCATCTACGACATCGACATCACAGACGCGAACGTGAAGGCGACCATCTCTTTGACGTCGCCGTTTTGTCCCGTCGCTGGACAGATCGTTGAAGATGTAAAGACGACGATCCAAGCGGTGGAGGGTGTCGATGAGGCCGAGGTCGAGCTCACGTTCGAACCTGTTTGGACCCCGGACCGCATCAATCCACTCATCCGGGCGTCGCTCGGGCTCTGAGCTGAGCGGTTGGGATTGGTAACTCGTGTTGGCGGCGTCTTGCCGGCGCAGCCCTGTCCCATAGACTTATCACACTCCGTCGTTGACCGGAATGGAAGTGTCATAAAGGTAGGGGCAGTATGTCGCAGTTCACCGAAGAAGAACTGATCGCGAAGGTCCAGGACGGGTACATCGTCGAGTCTGTGGACGAAATGACCGAGGGGTACCGCAAGGCACTCCGAGTTCAACTCACCGTCCAGGCCGACACTGAGCTCATGAGCGCCCCGGCGTATTGGATGGCGGCACGGTATGCGCCGTCTACCAACACTCAGGTCAGCGCCCATGCGATCATCCAAGACGAACTAGCGCACGCGAACATCGCGTACCGCTTGCTCGAGGACATCGGGGAGTCCAAGGAACACCTGGTCTACGGACGGCAGCCTCACGAATTCAAGCACCCTTATGGCTTTGATCAGCCGTTGGACAATTGGGCAGAACTCGTTGTCGCGACCGGTTTCTTCGACCGTGCGGGTATCACGCTCCTGACCGACGTTCATGAGAACACCTCCTACGGGCCACTCAAGAGAGCTCTGGTGAAAATCGGGATGGAAGAGACGTTCCACCTGCGCCACGGCGAAGTGTGGATGAGACGTCTCTCGAAGGCGGGCGGCGAGGCGAAGGAGATGGTCCAGCGCTGTGTCGATTGGATGTTCCCAATGACCATCGAGTGGTTCGGGCTTCCGGACGACATGAAGCGGCATTCGGGGCAGCTCGACTACAAGCTCAAGGGCCTGACCAACGATCAGCTTCGGCAGGTGTGGATGGCTTCCACCGTTCCCCTGTGCGAGCAACTCGGTCTCGACGCGCCTGCTCATTGGGACGAGGAAAAGGGCGAATATGTGCTCGACTATCCGTTCCCGTGTCAGTACAACGAGGAAGAAAAGCGGTGGATGTTCGACGAAGGCGAGATCAGCTGGGACACCGTCTTCAAACGGTGGAAGGGACGTGGGCCGATGAACGAGATCTATGTCGAATCAGTGCAGCGTTCACGCGGTGACGTGAAGCGGTTGCTGAATGGGAAAGCTGTCGCGTGACGGTAGTACTCCCCATCAGTCCCCGGTTAGACGCGGGTCTGCCTTTCGCGGTCACCTCACACAAGAGTGGTGGGCGTGACGTATGGACCGGGCCACTCACCGAAGCGCCTGCGGATCCGCTGGCAGCTACTTGGGACGCACTGAACGAGGTTCTGGATCCCGAGATTCCGATCAGCCTTGTAGAGCTAGGCCTGATCTATGGGGTCGATCTCGAAGCTGGAGTCGCGCGTATTACGATCACGTTCACCGCGACGGCATGCCCCTGCATGGAGTTCATTCGTGAAGACATCATGGACCGACTCGAGGTCGAGGCGTGGATCGATGCGGTGGAGATTGAAGAAGTCTGGAGTCCGTCGTGGACCAATCAAATGATTACGGAAGAAGGGCGTCAGAAACTCAAGAGCTACGGGGTCGGCGCCTAAGGCGCTCGGGCCGATTCAGAGAAGAGAGATCATGTTGGAGATTGTGTACGACGTCTTCGCCCGGAAGAACCGCGGGGACCAACTGTCACACATCGGTTACATCGACGCCCTCGATGACGAGACTGCCAAGGTCTATGCGTGGACCACGTACTCGGAAGAGAACTGGTTCGAGATGTGTGTCGTGCGACGAACGGATGTGATTCCGGTGAACAGGACCGATGGGATCTTTGCCCAAGGAGGGGTCACATGAGCGATTTTGTCGACGTGGGGGCCCTGAATGAGGAGCAGAAGGGGGCCCTCAGGCGCCTGATTCTGCGACTGGCAGACTCCAAGCGTCTGATGGGGATTCGTTACTCGGATTGGATCCTCGGCGCGCCCTCTCTAGAAACGGGTATCGCCACGTCGTCCATGACTCAGGACGAATGGGGTCACGCCCGGCTCTTGTACGCGATGCTCAAGCAATTGGGAGACGATCCGGTTGCGGCGGAGCATGACCGAGCAGCCGAGGAATATGGCAATCTCGGCATCTTGGACGCCCCTGCCGAAGATTGGGCCACCTTGGTCTCTGCGATGGTCATTGCAGACGGGGCCTTGTCTGCGGCCCTTCGGGGATTCGCGACGGGCACGTTCGAACCCGCAGCGAACCGCGTGCCGAAGATGCTCTCTGAGGAGGAATTCCACGTCAGTCTCGGCAAGGCCTGGTACGGTCGGCTCGCGGAGGCTTCCGACGAAGCAAAGGCGCTTCTACGAACGGCCACTGAGGCGCATCTGCCGGTCGCTTTGGCTTGGCTCGGTACCGAGGATAGCGCAGGGAAGATCCTGGCGGAGGCCGGGGTCACGACCACGGCGGTGGACCTCGTTGCCGATTTCAAAGCTGCTGTCAGGGATACACTCGCCGCTGGGGGTGTCGATATCGACGCAGCGGAAACATCTGCTGATTGGGACGACTCGAGGGGCCGTGGGTCGGGCTGTCCCGACCAGGATTCGATCGAGCGTGCTCGTGGCGATCGTAATCGGGCGCTGTTGGTCGAATAGTGTCTATCGAGCCCCCGTTCCGCAGCACCGATCCCAAGACGGGCGCAGATCGTTCGGCGTCCGGCTCGGGTGCACGTGACCATGAAATGCCGGACAACATGCCGCGCGACCCAGAGTGTCCGTTTTGTGATGGCCATGACACGGAGATCATGAACGCCTGTGGTTCTCACGCATCTGTGAGTGCCTACTGGTGCCGACCTTGCGGTTCACCTTTCGAGATTATGAAGTGGCGAGGTTGAGTCGCTCCTGACCGCGGGACGACGGGTTACGCCTCGACCAGCTCCACATCTTCGAGAAAGTCCTTCAACGGGTTCGCGACGGCGACCGCACGCTCGCGGATCGCGTCCGAAAGGGCATCGTTCATCTCGTCCGGGTCGACTCCCTCCAAATGCCGCGACACCGCGTTGCCAAGTTGGCCGTCGGACTCTGCAGCAGCCTGGTGGTACTCGGCGTACCGGGCGCTCACGCGCTGCTCGAACAGAGGTAGTTGGATTGCCGGCGTTCCGTGCTGCACCATGTCCTCAAAAACCGCCTTGTGGAGGGCATCGAGTCCGGCCCGAATTCGCTGGTCCGGAGCCCGCCCGAGAAAGGCAAGCTGCGCTCCCCTCGTATGCGCCCACATGAAAAAGATCAACACTTCTTCGGCCGCTGTGTCATATGCGGCGTCTTCGACGTCAGATAGAGTGTCCACATCCGGGAGCGGCGTTTCGACGTCTTCCAGGGAAAGGAAATCAGAGAAGCTCTCCCAAACGAGCGTAGCGAGACTGTCACCCAGCTCGCCTGGGGTCATCGTTTGGGGGCCGCGGAATCCGTAAGTTTCGTCCATAATTGTGCTCGATTCGCCTTCAACCTCTTGCGTCGTAATAGAAGTACCCCCAATTCCGATCTGGGACTCAAGAGTGTCAAGGTTCTCGATTCGTGCGAAGAGTAGGTAGATGATCCGACATGCGAGAGAAGTCAGCGGTAGCGCTGTATGTTCGCTTACCAGGGCCGCCCTGTTGGGGGGACTGGTAGTTCTGGCTGCCTGCGCCGTCGCCGTGCCTGAGTTGCCTCAGCCACGCCCGATCATCATCCACTCGGGTGCCCGGCTGCGTGTCGACCACGAGCGGATGAAGGTCGTCAACGAGTGGGTTATCGACGAGCAAGACAACATTGTTCAAGACCCTTCCTTTCTAGTTGAGACTCAGCCCTCGACGAGTGAGGTTTACCTTTGGGAACAGCTTGAGATCGAGGGCGACACGGTACGTACGCCGGTCGATGTCCGGTCTGTGGACTCACGCCTCGTCCACGAAATCTATGCACACTTGCACCTGATGGTGGACATGGGGCGCCAAGAAGAGTGGCTGCCAGAGGCTCCATCTGCGGTGGAGTACGACCTGGAACGCGCCATTCTTCTGCGGTCAGCCGACGCCTGGGTGTTGGGGCGCACCGTGTTCGACACTCAGCCGTATGGCCCGCTCGACGAACTCATGTACGCGAACGAGGCGGGCTATCTCGATGCCTTTATCTTCACGGCGCGGCCGGCGGAGTTTGCCCGTGCGCGCACCGAATGGGCTCGTGCCAACCCCGGTAGGGTGGACGAATACCGGAGCTGGTTCCTCGACACGTTCAATCGTGAGCCGCCGGGACTAAGATCCAACTGAGGCAGGTCTTCGCCGAGACGATTTGGCTTCAGCTAGATTGCGAAGTCTGTCAGACGGGGCGGACTTCCCAGCGTAGTCCGATGGGGCCACCGTCACCGATTTCGTCGATGTGCAGGTCGACGCGACCCGTTCTGGCGAGGCGGTCATCACTCGGCTTGCCGCCGAACAGCGCAAATCCAATGACCTTTATGCGGCAGGTCTGTCCTTCAGGACCCGAAGCTGTCATCTCGGCGTCCTTCATGGACTTGATGGACGGTGCTTCCCCCGACTGAAGTCGGAGGCGTAGGATTCGGCCGGAGTGTGGGGCGTCCATCGCGTCGAGAACGCGAAATACGAGGCCCTGACCGGTAGCGGTTTCAGCTGACATGAAAGGAAGATTATCGGCATGACGTTGCCGGCGGAAGACGGAGATCGTAGCGAACTCCAAATGACCCCTGAGAAAATGCTCGAACTCGCCCAGCGCGCCGCTGAACTCGTCGTGGAGCGGATCCACAATTTGCCCGGAGAGGCAGCGTGGGTCGGAGGTTCTCGCTCAGAACTCGAGCCACTGATGCGTGAAGATCCCCCGGAAGAGGGTCGCCCCCCGGAGGAAGTGCTTGAGCGGGCTGCTCGCGAAATTCTTCCTGTTGCGGGTCGGGTCGACCACCCGCGCTTCTTCGCCTTTGTGCCGTCGTGCCCCACTTGGCCTGGAGTTTTGGCAGACTTCATGGCTGCAGGGCACAACGTGTTTCAGGGCACTTGGTTGGGCGCGAGCGGACCCAGTCAGCTCGAGGTGGTGGTCATCGATTGGTTCCGAGATTGGCTCGGATATCCTGAGACCGCCGGCGGTCTCTTCACGAGCGGAGGATCTGCAGCCAGCCTGGACGCCTTCGTCGCGGCCCGGGACACCGCGGGTCACCCGGAACGTGCGACGGTCTACATGAGCGATCAGAGTCACACGGCGCTCAGTCGAGCTGCGACGATTGTGGGCGTACGGCCAGAGAATGTGCGAAAGGTGAAGGCCGACGACTTGTTCCGCATAGATATGGAGGAACTGAAGCGCTGCGTCGCGGAGGACCGCGCAGCGGGCTTCACCCCGATCGCGATTTGTGCGAACGCCGGGACGACGAATACCGGTGCGGTCGACCCTCTCGACGCGATGGCCGACTACTGCGAGGCGGAGGGGATTTGGTTCCACGTTGACGCGGCTTATGGAGGCTTCGCCATCCTCACGGAGAAAGGGAAGGTGCTGTTCAAGGGTCTGGAACGTGCAGATTCGATCGCGATGGATGCGCACAAATGGCTCTTCCAGCCGTTTGAGGCGGGGTGCCTGATGGTGAAGGACGTGCGCAAGCTGGAAGAGTCGTTTTCAGTTCATCCGGAGTACCTACAAGACACGCAGTGGGGTGCGGATCATCCCAATTTTGGGGACCGCGGTCTTCAACTCAGTCGGTCGTTTCGGGCACTCAAGGTGTGGATGTCGATCCAAACCTTTGGGATGGCCGCATTTCGCCGCTCGATTGGAAAGGGGATCGAATTGGCTGCGCGCGCCGAGGAGTATATCCGAGCGAGTGACGTGCTACAGATCGCCAATCCCGCTTCCTTGGGTGTGGTGTGCTTCCGAGTGAATCCTCGCGGTCTCGATACCTCGGACAAACAGCTGGAAGGACTGAACGTCGATGTCCAGGCACGGATCATCGATGAGCAGATCGCAATGATGTCTTCGACTCGTTTGCGCGGCCTCTACTCTCTGCGGCTCTGTATTCTCAACCACACCACCACATGGAAGGACGTGCGCGAGACGCTCGAGACGATCGAGCGGTTCGGCGTGGAGTTGATGCCGGAGTGAACGGACGCCCGCCGCTGTCTCGCTTTACATCCGCGGTGCTTTGGGCGGGGACAATCCTGTTTTGGATCGTTCTATACGGACTGACATCTTGGGGCGGACTTGAACGGACCGACGCAGTCCTTTCCGCTGTGCTGTTCGTGGTGCTGCCGGCCTTGGCCGTCGGGCAGGCTCCACTCATGGCCGATGCGCACATTGATCGTTTGCCTGCGTATTGGAGTTCGATCGCGACACTCTGGATATTGGGCACGCTCAGTTGGCTCGTGGGCACCCGAGCAGATGGACTGTCCGCGATCGGGTTCGTGTGGACTTCGGGTGCTTCGATCCTGCTGTGGAGCGTGATTCTGACGGTCGTAGGGCTCGTCACGGTCGGCTCTTTCCGGATCGTTGCGCTCCGTCTCGGGCTGCACGAGACACGCGTGATCCGGGAGTTCCTGCCCCGTACCAGGGAAGAGAAGGGCGTCTTCTTCCTTCTCTCGATCGCCGCCGGCGTAGGCGAGGAGGTCGCATATCGTGGTTACGCGATCCCGCTGCTCATTCCCGTACTCGGGAGCCTCGGGTCGGTAGCGGTAACCTCCATGATCTTCGGGTTGCTGCATGTTTACCAGGGGACGCTGGGGGTTCTTCGGACAGCCGTGATGGGCGGATTTCTAGCGTGGGGTTTCCTGGCTTCGGGGAGCCTGATTCCGCCAATCATCGCTCACACGCTTATCGATATGCTGGCCGGTATCGTGCTCGCCGAGCGGCTCTTGTTACCTCCGAAGGAAACCGGTGTAGAAGTGCCCGGACCCTCGCTCACACTCGAACGCTGACACTTCATGGAAGTCGATCTCGCTCTTCTGGCTGACGCCGCCACGATTGATGGCTCGGGGAAGCTCAATATCCTCGGAATCTTCGACCGCATCGGGACGGGGTCTTTTCCAGCTCGCCACCCCCGCATGGTGCTGATCCTACGCTTCTCGGCAACTCTGAATGAGACCGGCCGGCACGACATCGGGATTTCATTGAAGGCGCCGGATGGAGCTGAGTTGGTGCGTGTAGATGGAGAGATGCAGTTGCGGCCAGGACCTGGGGGTATCCCCGGCATGATCCGTGTGCCACACGTCCTGAACCTCGACGGGTTGGTCTTTCCGAAGCCCGGGCCGTATGCCTTCGACGTGTGGGTAGACGGCGAGCATCACGTGTCGTTGCCACTGACCGTCTATGGTCCGGAGACCACAGCCGAGGCCTGACGCGGAGAAACTGGACGGCGATGGCGCTTGCAGAAACAAGAGCGGGTGCCGATAAGTAGACAGAAAGTAGGGTATGCCAAACGGTGTAGCCCACGCCCCGGAGACCATTGTGATTCTTTACTTCTCATTCGAAGAGCTGAGAGCGCTCAAGGCTGGCGCGGACGTCTTCCTCATTGAGGATGGTCCGTCTAGTGCTGCTGTGCTCGCTCCGTCAGAGAAGAAGGAACGCGTGGAAGCCCTTATTCAGATGCTAGTGGGCGACCTGTCTGTGTCGACGCTCCAGGAGCTCCGAGGCGTCCAGATGGCCATCCACGCGATCGTGGAGTGCCTTAGGGTCGAGATGGAGGCTGTGGTTGTCGCAACGCATGCTGCGGACGAGGGAGCGGTCGGTGCCTACTTCGATTTCGCCCACGCCCTGATCGTGTCTCATCGGATCGATGAGATGGCCAGCGAGATGTCCGCTATGATCGAGCTGGTAACTGGCGAACTCCCCACGCATGGCAGCGCGAGAGATTTCCGTTTCCCAGATTGATCTGCGCAGCCTCTCCAAACAGGATCCGTTGTGTCCAATGATCGAATAGCTTCGCTCGAGCGAATGCTCGAACGGAACCCCAATGACTCGCGCATCCGTTTCGGCTTGGCGCTCGAATACCTCAACTCGGGTGATACCGAATCCGGGGTTCGGGAACTCCGAGCGTATCTCGATGCTTCTGACGATGAAGGCAACGCATGGGGACGCCTCGGGGCGATTCTGAAGGACTCCCAGAAGGACGATGAGGCCCGTGAGGCCTATCGCCATGGAATCGAAGCAGCGAACCGACACGGCCATCCTACGATGGCCGAAGAATTCGAAGAGATTCTTGATCGTTGGAATCTGTGACCAAAGAAAACGCACAGCTGAGCACCGGCTTTGAATCAGAAGCGTTGCCGCATCTCGATGCGGTATATCGCTTTGCGCTCAGACTGTCCGGTGCGCCGGATCTGGGCGAAGACCTCGTTCAAGAGACCTTATCGGACGCGTAGTGCCATGTCGGTGATAGAGAAACTGAAAACCATGTTTGGTGGAGCGGGACCCGGAGTCGAAGCCATGGTGGCGGGATGATTTCCTGCGAGGAAGCCCTCGCGTTGGTGCATGAGTTCATCGATGGATGAGTTGGGTGAGGTCCCCCATACACGAGTCCAAGCGCACTTCGACGTCTACCAGGGGTGCTATCCCCACCTACGCTTGGAAGGAGCCTTCCGAGACGCCGTTCCGCGTGCGGCCGCGGGACAAGGCGCCCCGCCGGATCTTAAAGGGAAGCTCCTGGAGGCGTTGGCAGAGGCGGACGATTAGTCGCTCGGTCGGAACGTGGTAGGGTCGGAGATCCTGAATGATCCCTTCTCCCCGGCCTGCCGCAAGGGGCCGGGTTGCCAGCCTTACGAGAAGGTGAGAACCTTGGGGCCGCGGAGCTGCCCCTGTGCCAATTCCGGCGTTCCCAATGCCTTGTAACACTCTCTTCTGAACCCGTCCGGAGACGGAATGGCCACGGCCTCTAAGCGGGAACGCATCCTTCCAAGACTCCTCGAAGAGGAGATGCGCGAGTCGTTCCTCGACTACTCTATGAGCGTGATCGTTCAGCGAGCCCTCCCCGATGTGCGAGACGGCCTCAAACCGGTGCACCGGCGGATTCTCTACGCGATGTACGAGCTGGGACTTAATCCAGACAAGCCGTATAAGAAGAGTGCAACCGTGGTCGGAAACGTGCTGGGTAAGTACCACCCGCACGGCGACTCTGCCGTGTACGACACGCTCGTACGTATGGTGCAGGACTTCTCGCTACGTATGCCGCTCATCGATGGACAGGGCAACTTCGGCTCGATCGATGGGGATTCCGCCGCTGCGTATCGGTATACGGAAGCTCGCCTCGAAGCGATCGCAGTCGAGCTGCTCGACGATATCGGAAAAGAGACGGTCAACTTCCAGGCGAACTTCGACAACCAACTCGAAGAGCCGGTCGTTCTACCCGCACGGTTCCCGAACTTGCTCGTAAACGGCTCGTCGGGGATTGCTGTGGGAATGAGCACGAATGTGCCTCCCCACAACCTCCGTGAGATTGCGGCTGGCGTACGTCAGCTCGTGGTGGATCCGGACTGCACAGTCGACGATCTGATGCGGCACATCCCGGGTCCGGATTTCCCCACGGGTGGGTTTGTAGTCGGGCGTGAGGGCATCGACAAGATGTACCGGGAGTCGCGAGGCCGCGTGATTATGCGGGCGCGCGCGATGAAAGAGTCGAGGCGGGGTGGACGGGAACAACTGGTCGTCACAGAACTTCCGTACGCGGTCTCCAAGACCAAGATTATTGAACAGATCGCAAAGCTGGCGAAGGCGGGGCGTGCGGAAGACGTGTCGGACATTCGGGACGAGACGGATCGTGACGGGATCCGTCTGGTGATCGAACTGAAGCGCGGTGCGCACGCTGGAACGGTGCTCAACATGTTGTACAAGCGGACCAGCCTTCAGACCACATTCGGGGCGCACTTGTTGGCGCTCGATGACGGTCAGCCGAAGGAGTTCGACCTCAAGCGTATGCTTGAGTGTTTCCGGGACCATCGGGTTGAAGTCATCCAGAGGCGTTGCCGGTTCGAACTGGAGAAGGCGGAGGCGGAGAAGCACGTCCTGGAAGGCCTCCTCGCCGCCCTGAAACACATCGACGAGGTGATCAAGATCATCCGTGGCTCCAAGGACCGGAGCCAGGCACGAGAGCGCTTACGGGACCGTTTTGGCCTCAGCGAAATCCAGGCCGACGCCATTCTGAACATGCGCTTGGCGAAGCTCACCGCATTGGAGCGGTCGCAACTCGAAGCCCGCCTCGCGGAGCTCGCGGCGGTCATCAGCGAATTGAGGAAGATCCTCGAGTCCGAGGAGATTCAGCTCCAGGTCATGCTGGACGAGCTCGCTGAAGTCGTCGAGAAGTATGGGGACGCTCGTCGCACAGTTCTCTTGGACGACGAGGACGCCCAGGCGGACGCGCCCGCCGCCGTGGAGGCTCAGCTCGCGGACGAAGACGTTGTGGTCACGCTATCGGCGCAGGGGTACGTCAGCCGGATTCCCATGCACCTGTATCGACGCCGAGTCGGTTCTGGGAAGGCCCTCGCGGGTATGGAGCGGTACGAAGACGACTACCTCGAACGCTTATTCGTGGAGCGCACCCAAGGCTGGATTCTGACGTTCACAGAAGGCGGACACTGCCACTTTCTCCGTGTGGCGGACGTGCCAGAGAGTGCGCGTGCATCTCGCGGAAAGTCTGTGTATTCACTGCTCGACGGTGCGGACCGAAGCGACAAGATCGTATCGATGATTCCAGTCGACAATCTCTCGGTGGAGGGACGTTTCCTCGTATTTCTGAGCAAGCTCGGGACCATGAAGCGGACATCATTATCCGAGTTCGCAAATGCCCGCGCGAATGGTATCAAGGCTGCTGGCGTGAAGGGTGGTGACGTGATCTTGGATGTTGCGATGTCGGACGGCACGGCGGAACTCATGTTGTTGTCGCGTTCGGGACGGGCCATTCGATTCCCCGAGGAGCAGATCAGCATCGTTGGTCGGACGGCAGCGGGCGTTAAGGGCATGTCGTTGAAGGACGACGAGGTGATCGGCATGCTTTTGATCCGGCGAGACTCGACGGTGCTCACGGTCAGCGAGGACGGTTTGGGCAAGCGTACGCCGATCGACGACTTTCCACTCCAGAACCGGGGCGGCATGGGCAACCTGTTCACGCCAACGTCGGGTGATGTATCACCCATCGTTTGCGCCTTGGAGGTCATGGAGGCCGACGAGGTCATGATCATTACGGCCGGCGGGCAGGTCACCCGTGCGGCTGCCGACTCGGTACCCGTGCAGGGGCGCCGGACCCAAGGAAAGAGCATGGTCGCGATCCCGGAGGGTGACCGGGTCGTCGAGGTTACACGGGCGTCCGGACGGGGTGGGGCTCCAGCGCGCGACGATGTCGGCGAAGAAGAGAACGAGGGTCAGCTGGACCTTCTCGGCTAACCTTATCTCCTGGGAGCCTCTGGCGGGACGCGGGTAAGTAAGCCCTCTTCGGGCAGTCGCCTCAGGATACCCACAGTGAGTTGCGTGAACTCGGGGGCGATATCGTCAGCGGCGCACCGAGCGCCTCTCGATCCGACCTCACGTCCCTCGAGACGGCATCCGCAAGAACCCGGATGTGCCGCATCGGCTGAGGGGTCAGATTATTGGGGCCGACTCTGCTCGGGCAGTTGCTTTGACCCGAAGCGGAGCCGGCCATGAGTAAGGAACGGAAGGCCCCATGCGGCTGAACGGATAAACGATTTCATAGCTTTTTACAGAAGGATGCGCTTCGTGAACCATCGATCTCTCTTCATAGCGATCTTCGCCCTCATTGTTTCCGCCTGTGCTGGCGAAGAGGCCCCGGAGGCGGCGACCGAATCCGCCGTGGCGGCTCCCAATCTGATTGTGGCCGGCGAGACCCACTTCAGTAATCTTCGACAGCTCACCCACGGTGGTCAAAACGCCGAGGCCTATTGGGCGTTCGACGGATCTGCTCTGATCTATCAGGCCAAGAAGGACGACCTGGAGTGCGACCAGATCTTCATCATGGACATGGCCAGTGGTGAGTCGGAGATGGTGAGCACGGGCGAAGGACGTACCACCTGCTCGTACTTCTATCCGTCGGGCGAGCAGATCGTCTACTCATCCACGCACCATCATGACGCATCCTGCCCGGTCGAACCGGATTTCACGATGGGGTACGTCTGGCCGATCTATCCGTCCTACGACGTCTTCATCGCGAATGTTGACGGCTCGGACCTTCGTCAGCTGACGGATACCGACGGATATGACGCAGAGGCGACCGTGTCGCCGGCCGGGGACAAGGTGGTTTTCACGAGCATGCGTGACGGTGACCTCGAGCTGTATTCGATGAACTTGGACGGGTCTGATGTGCGCCGGCTCACGGATCGTCCGGGCTATGACGGCGGCGCCTTTTTCTCGCCAGATGGCTCTCAGATCATTTGGCGGGCGAGTTACCCTGAAGGGGAGGAACTCGCGGACTACCAAGGCTTGTTGGCTGAGGGGCTGCTTCGCCCCGGAGAGCTCGAGATCTTCGTGATGGACGCCGACGGATCCAACCAACGTCAGGTCACGAGTGTCGGCGGAGCAAACTTTGCTCCCTATTGGCACCCGGACGGCGACAGGATCCTATTCAGCTCGAACCACCAGGACGAGAGCGGCCGTGAGTTCGACATCTTCATGATCAACCTGGACGGGACCGGGCTCGAGCAGATCACGCATTCGGCGGAGTTTGATGGGTTCCCGGTGTTCTCGCCTGACGGGACGCAGTTGGTGTTGGCTTCGAACAGGAATAACGGCGGAAATTCGGATACGAACATCTTTATCGCAGACTGGATTAACTAGCAGGCGGGGTTCTCCGGATACAGCATGTCGAAGGCCTCCGCGCTAGGGCGCTGCGCGGGGGCTTTCGGTTGTCCGGGGGTCTGGTGACTTGGGGCGGGGGGCTTAGTTCGTCGTCCGCTTCGCTCCGAGGCCAAGGCCTCGAGCCTAGCGCGGAGGCCTTCGACGCGCTGTATCCGGACGGGTAGACCTACTTACGTGGTCGTTCCTTTTTTGGTCACGGGGGGTGCTCGCTTTGCATCGCTTATTGGGCTTACTCGGCGGCGCTTCGCTTGCCTCGTGTTGCTATTAGGCGTCGCTGACGCATTGCTACCGGGCTTGCTGACGCATTGCGGGGGGGGAGCTCGGCGCGCTTTTTCTTTTCGGCGGTGGCGCGAGCGTTCTGATGGTCGGGTTGGTTGCCGCCCTTGATTGTGGCGGCGGCGGTTTTTGCCAGTTCGAGGTGTGGATAGATCTCTAAGAACTGGGTGATCATCTGGAACGTGAGACCCCAGACGACTTCTCCGGCGACCCGGTAGCATGGGAAGTCTCGGGGGCCGCTTGGGAGTTGGATCTCGACCGTGGAGAGTGCTGCGGGGTCTCGGATGTCGTCTATGGGGACCCAGAACACCTCTGCGACCTCGTAGCTGGCGACGTGGGCTGTGGCCAGAGCGCCGATGCCGAAGACGAAGGGCGTGATCGTCAGGCTCGGTAGGTGCGGAGATGATGGTGCCACGTCGTCGAGCCGGCCCAATGGCTTGCCGAGGAGTTTGAGATCGAGGCCGACTTCCTCCATGGCCTCCCTCATCGCGGTGTCGACGATGTTCATGTCATCGTAGTCGCGGCGGCCGCCAGGTAGGGCCATGTGCCCGGACCACGGGTCACGCTCGGACTTGGCGCGCTTGATGAGAAGAACCTCGAGGTTTGGCCTGGCTCTTAATACCAACGAAACTGCGGCCTGTAGCCGGTCGCCTTCCTGAATGGGCGGATCTTGCGCATCACTGGCGTAGGACGCGAGTGCTTCGCTCAACACCCAGAATCGGGAATCGTCGTTTGAGGGCAACGTGAAGATTTCTGGAAGTGGGGAGTGTTTAAGCTTAGATCAATGACCCGGAGTGCGTTCAGGCATGCTCGCCTTCAGACCCCTATAGTGTCTGGCCCCCAGATGAGCTTGTGCAGTTGTATTTGGAAACGCACCGGGAGTCCGTCTTCAAGAATCCATCCGGTGAGTGCCTCTAGGTCGATATCACCCCAAACGGGAGAGACCAGAAGCGCTCGAAGCGTGCCTTCATCGAGGCGGGTGTCGAGGCCTCGGTCTCGGATAGTGTCCCGGGTCCACTCGTAATCCTCGCGGTCCTTTACGACGAACTTGATTTCGTCTTTGCCGCTGAGGTGATCCAGGTTGCTCCACATGTTCTTCCCGACCTCGCCGGACCCCGGGCACTTCAGGTCCATAATGATGTGTGCTCGGTCATCGACAGGGGCGACGTCGAAGGCGCCCGATGTCTCGACGAGGACGGTGTAGCCGTCGTCCAGAAGCAGCTCGATCAGGGGAAACGCGGCTTTGTGGAAGAGCGGTTCGCCTCCGGTTACTTCCACCACCTTCGCCGAGTGGCTTCGGACCTTGTCCAGGATTTCCGGGAAGGTCATCCGGGTCCCGCCGTGAAAGGCGTATGCAGTGTCGCACCAGGTACAACGGAGCGGGCACCCCGTGATCCGGACGAAAGTGCAAGGTAGTCCGGCCCAGGTCGACTCACCTTGGACCGAGTGGAAGATCTCGGTAATGCGGAGGAAGGGCTCCGGGGCGTCAACCACGTTTTGGCCACATGAAGCCGAGCGGTGATTCCCGTACAACACTTCCTGCCATGAAGAGCATGTTCGCCGGACGTTCCGCCAGCCTGCGCATCAGGTAGGGGTACCAGTGCGACCCAAACGGCACATAGACTCGCACGTTGTAGCCATCTCCGACGAGCTGCTTCTGTAGGTCGCGCCGCACGCCGTGGAGCATCTGGAACTCGAACGTGCTCTTGTCGATGCCTTCCTTTTGATGAAAGTCCACGGTGGCTTCGATCATTGGATCGTCGTGTGTGGCGATGGCCGGATAGTTGCCATCGGTGAGCAGCATCTTCATGAGGGCGACGAAGTTTCCATCGACTCGATCTCTCTCCTGATAGGCCACCGATGCCGGTTCGGCGTACGCACCCTTGCAAAGCCGGACACGGGCTCCGAGTTCGTTCATGCGCGCTACGTCACCCGCGCTCCGCTTCATGTACGACTGAAGCACCACCCCGATCTCGCGCCATCCGTCCGACCAGAGATTCTCAAAAGCGTCGAGGGTCTGCTGCGTGAAGCCTGACGATTCCATATCGAACCGAATGAACAGGCCGTCGCTCTTCGCGCGATCCAAAACGCGGCCCAGGTTGTCAGCCAGAAATGACTCGGAGATTTCTTGTCCGAGTTGGGTGAACTTGAGCGAGACATTCGCCTTGAGTCCTTCGTCCGCGATCCGGTCGAGGACCTGGAAGTAGACGTCGGCAGCTAGCCGCGCGTTTTCCTCGTCGTGGACCGACTCGCCAAGGAAGTTGCTCGTGGCCATGAGGCCCGATGCTTCAGCCTCTTTGATGCCGCGTACGAGGTCGTCCACCGTCTCGCCGGGGACGAAGCGTTGTGCCATACCGCGCAGCGGAGTCCTCGTCACCACCGTTTTGGCGGCGCCGGACTGGCTGAGGTAGATCAGGCTCTTTCTGAGCATGCGATCCAGTCGATTGTAGTCAGTTGTTGTCTGCGAGTTCGCGCTGTGCGACGAGTGCTTCTTCGAGGAGCGCCTGAACCTCGTATAACGTCAGCTCGCCGAGCTGACCCTTCACGTCCTCCGAATTCGCCCCCTCGTGGAGCGTGTCGGTCTCGACGTGTCCCACGATCCCTACGCCGGTTTGCGCCCACCGGGGGAAGACGAGGTATCCGCTATACGGCGTACGCAGGTTGCTCGTCTGTTCAACCTCGACGGACACCGTGTACGGATGCCCGTCCGATCCCTCGTAGGCCGGCGGCCGGTTGTGCACCGAAAAGTAGCCGCCGAGTGTTTGATCGGGGGCATGTTCTTGGTCGTCGCCTGACTGGGCGTGGTCGTCGGACATGGGGCCTTTGCTGGTCAAGAGAGGCCGTCAAAAAAGATCTGTCGACCAGGATCGAAGCTAGAATATCACGATCTCTGCGGCTACTGAGCGGCTTGGTTGTGACGGGGTGCGCCGGGCTCTAGACTGACGAACCTCGAAACCGATTGGAGCCTTGATGCCCCGAAAGATGCGCGCTGCGATCTTCGCTGAAAATGGCGGTCCCGATGTCGTGGAGATCAAGCAGGTCGCCATACCCGCACCAGGGCCTGGTGAGGTGCGGATCAAGGTGGAGGCGTCCTCGATGAACCATCTGGACCTTTGGGTCCGCCGGGGCTTGCCGATTGAAACACCGATGCCGCACATCGGCGGGTCTGACATGGCTGGTACCGTGGATGCGGTCGGGCAGGGGGCCGATGCGGTGCCGCTCGGCACCCGCGTAGTGGTCGACCCGTCGATCGGCTACGAGTGGTACAACGGTCAAGGCAGGGGGCCTTCCTTCGAGGATCCGCCGTTTCAGATCATTGGTGAACACACACAGGGCGGTTTCGCCGAGTATTCGGTGGTGCCTGCTGCCAATCTCCTGGAGGTGCCTGATCAGGTATCGTCCGAAGTGGCCGCTGCTGCGGGATTAGTGTTCGTCACAGCCTGGCGGGCACTCATGACCCAAGCCCAGATCCGTGCGGGGGAGTCCGTCTTGGTCACCGGCGGCTCCGGCGGGGTCGGTACCGCTGCCATCCAGATCGCGGTGAAGGCGGGGGCCAAGGTGTATGCGCTGACCGGTGGTGCGGAGATGGTGCGACGTGCCGAGCAGCTGGGCGCTCACAGGGTGTATGACCGCCACAAGGTCGACTTCTCTCGAAAGATCTGGAGGGACACCTCGAAACGCGGCGTGGACGTGGTCTTCGACACGGTGGGTGAAGCCGTGTGGCCTCAGTGCCTCAGGGCGTTGGCGGTTGGCGGTCGATTGGTGACTTCGGGCGCCACGACCGGCTCTCGTGGGGTGACGGAAATTCGGGCGATCTTCTGGAAACAACTCCACATCATGGGGAGCACGATGGGATCGCCCGCAGAGTTCAGAAAAGTCATGCGTCTTGTGTTCGATGGTTCACTGGAACCGGTGATTCACTCGACGATGCCGCTGGACAAGGCACGCGAGGCGCACGAAGAGCTCGAGGCCGGCCGGGTCTTCGGCAAGATCGTGCTGGTGCCCTAATGGCCATGGACATCAAAGAGGCTCAGGCCCGGGTCGATGCGTGGATCGGACGCTTCGAAGAGGGCTATTGGCCGCCGCTCACCAATCTGGCCCGCCTGATAGAAGAGGTCGGCGAGCTCGCACGTGAGATGAACCATCGTTTCGGCCACAAGACGAAGAAGGCCGAAGAGCCGGATCAGAATCTCGCCATCGAGCTAGCAGACATCCTCTTCGTGCTGATCGCGATCGCGAATGAGCAGGGGATCGACCTCGAGGAGGCCTTCGAGCAGGTGCTGGCCAAGTATGAAGAGCGAGACTCGGACCGTTGGGCGCCGGCTCAGCCCAAGTAGCTAGTCGGCCAGCGTGTAGTGTCCGTGAATACAAAGCCATCGGTCACCCTCTCGCACGAATACCCGTGTCGACTTCCCCCGCGATGTGCTGCGCTCGCGGGTCTCGATCGAGATGCTGGAGTCGGTCCAGTAGTACGTAATCCAAGCTACGTCCCCCACGACCGTGACTTCCGCCTGATGCATCTCGGTGTGGATGTTCATGCTCCGTTCGATCCAACTCGCGACGCTCCGTAGCTCGTAGTCTTTCCCTTCGTTGAGGTAGGTGTCGGTTTCGCCGAACGAGGTGAAGTCGTCATGGACGTACGTCGCGTATCGAGCGACGTCTCCCCGTTCGATCGCGTCCCACATGTCGACGAGTGTCTGCTTTACCGCCTCTTCGTCAGACTGCGCGCGAGCGGTTTGCGGAGCCGACGCTCCGAGGGCGGCCGCGACGGCGACCGCTGTGGTCAGGCGGAGTAGCTTGCGAGTGTGGCCACGCATCGGTCTACCTCTTCTTTCGTGTTGTAGTAGTGCGGACTGATTCGAACAAAGCCCGGTCGATAGTCGACGATCACGCCGTGCTCCGCCAAGTGTTTTACTGCCCCTGGGGGATCCTCGTGGCGCACCATGACGATTGAGGTGCGCCGGTCTGGCTCTGGAAGGCGGAGCGAGAATCCGGCTTCGCTCGCACTCCCGATGAGGTGGTCGGTCAGCATTGCGTTGCGTTCAAGTACGGTGGAGAACCCGACCTCGTCGATGACTTCTTGTCCGCCGAGAGCAGTGTGGACCGTAGGGAGGGCCGGCGTGCCGAGTTCGAACCGTCGAGCGTCTGGGCGGAACTCGAAATTCTCGAGGTCGAAGTCGAACTGTTTCTCCGCCGCAAACCACGATGTGATTCGCGGCTCGAGGGTTCTGGCCAGTTCGTCACGCACGTACAGGTACGCGAGTCCAGGGCCTCCACACAGCCACTTCAAGGGTCCTCCGGTATAGAAGTCCACTCCGGTCTCGGACAGATCGAGCGACACTTGGCCCACACCCTGATATCCGTCGATGAGCGAGTAGGCCCCGGCATCGCGGGCGATCTTCCCAAGGGCCTGCAGGTCTTGTTCGTATCCGGTGGCGAAAAAGACGTGACTGGTGGCAAGGAAGAGCGTCCGCTCATCGACTGCTTCAGCGAACTGCTCGGGGTCGATTCGGACTCCGTCCGGACTCTTGAGCACCACCAGTTCGATCTCGGGCTTCACCGCCCACTGGTATGCGAGGGTTGGGAAGTCCAGTTCTGTGCAGATAACCCGGTTCCGTTCCCCCTCAGGCACGCTCTGGGTGACCACCGATAGTGCGGCGGACACGGATGGGAGAAGGGCGGTCTCCTCAGTCGATGAACCCCAGAACTCAGCCACGCGTCCGCGAAGATCCTCGATGCGTCCTAACCAATGGCCGTACCAAGCCGAGGCGCCCATGTCGTGCCAGCGTTCCTGGAACTCGTCGAGGTACCCTTCGGACCGGCGGGAGAGTGCGCCCAGTGAACAGGAGTTCATATACGTCTTCCGGGAAAGGATCGGGTACTCGGCTCGCACAGACTCCAAGTCGAAGGGTTTCGTGTGCGGCTCGCTCATCTAGGACTCCTTTGGATCGTCGTCGCTCGGCGGCGGGACGATAGGCCCGGTCGGTCCGGCTCCGCCAGTTGGCCTTTCGCTGTATGCTGGGCATGGCGCAGGTTCTCCGGTACGCTCAGCCAAGCTCATATGACCATCCTACTCCTAACGCTTCCTTGGATCGGCGTCCTCGTCTTTCTGATCTTCGTAGTCCGCGTCCCGAGCGAGCTGCCGGAGGCCGGGGCGTTGGACGGCGAGAGTGCGCCGAGTATCTCGGTGATCATACCCGCTCGGAATGAGCGCTCGAATATCGCGAACTGCATCGCTTCGCTGACAAAGACGGACTATCCCAACTTCGAGATCATCGTGGTCGATGACCGGAGCGAAGACGACACGGCGGCCATCGCGCGTTCGGTGGCTGTGGGTCAGGCCAGTCGTATTCTCGTCATGGACGGAGCCGAACTCCCGGATGGGTGGCTCGGAAAGCCATGGGCTTGTTGGCAGGGGGCGGGTGCCGCGGCCGGAGAGATTCTGCTCTTCACCGATGCGGATACCACACATGGGAGCTTGCTCCTCAGGCGCGCGGTAGCCGGTCTCCAAGAAGATGGAGCGGATCTTCTCACAGTCCTCGGGCGCCAGTTGATGGAGTCGTTTTGGGAGCGTCTGGTCCAACCGCAAATCTTTCTGACCATGATGCTTCGCTTCCCTCGAGTGGAGGCGTTGGTCCAGAACGACAATTGGCGAGATGCGATAGCGAACGGGCAGTTCATCATGATGCCGCGTGCTTCCTACGATGCGATCGGTGGTCACGAAGCGGTGCGAGGCGAGGTCGTGGAAGACATGGCGCTTGCACAAACTGTGAAGCGTGCCGGATTCAAGGTCCGAGCAAGAAGTGCGAAGCAGGACTTCGCGACCCGCATGTACCGATCGCTTCCCGATCTCATCGAGGGGTGGTCCAAAAACATTGTGATGGGGGGACTCCAGAGCGTGCCTCACGCAATCCGTCCGATCATCTTGCCGCTATCGCTCGTGGCGGGAATCGGTCTGTGGATTGCTCCGCCTGTACTGCTCGTGGCGGCGGCCTTCGGATTTGGTGGGCCGCTTTTGCTCCAATGGGCAGGGGCCGCCTACCTGTTGGGCGTGGTCGTGTTCAGCCTCTTCACGGCTGTTATGAAGGGGCCGCCTGCATACGGCCTTCTGTATCCATTAGGTGCTGCAGTAGGCTCGTTCATCTTCCTGCGGTCCTGGGTTTGTGGTCGCAACGTCGAATGGAAGGGCCGAAAGTATACCTTGCGAGATATTGCGGAGATTCCGTGACGGAGGCGGACTCAGGTCGAAACTCCGAACCCACATCGCGTCTCGCGACTGGCCTCAAGGCCCAGGCGCGTGAACTGGGGTTCTCGCTCTGTGGGATTACGACAGCAGATGCCACGGACCACATGGCCTTCTATCGCGGCTGGATCGATGAGGGTCGACACGGGGAGATGGGATATCTCGCCAGGGAAGACTCTCTGTCCCGTAGGGCGGACCTAAAGACGACGCTCAAGAACGTGCGGAGTGTCGTCGTCGTGGCTCATGAGTACTTCGTTCCGGACCCAGAAGGTGTGCCCGGAGACCCCTCCCGAGGAGTGATCGCGCGATACGCGCGGGGAGATGACTACCACGATGTGGTCAAGAAGAAGCTCCTCACTTTGGCGCGGTGGGTTGAAGCTCAGTCGCCCGGTGTGCAGGGACGAGCGTATGTGGATACCGGCCCGATTCTCGAGCGTGATCTCGCTCGTCGTGCTGGTATTGGCTGGTTCGGTCGGAACACGATGCTGATCAACCCCTCACGTGGATCGTACTTCTTTTTGGGCACCTTGCTCCTGGACATCGACCTTCCGGCAGATGAGCCGTTCGAGGAAGACCGGTGCGGCACGTGCAGCGCCTGTCTCGACGCGTGTCCGACGGGCGCTTTGATGGGCCGCGACGGATCCGGTGCGCCGGTGATGGATGCGACCCGGTGCATCTCATATCTCACCATCGAGTTGCGTGGCGCGATTCCCGTGGAGCTTCGTCCTCTCATGGGGAACCGCGTCTACGGGTGTGATATCTGCCAGGAAGTCTGTCCATTCACGAGCAAGTTCTCCTCGCCCGTTTCATCAAGCAGTGAGTACGCTGCTCGCCCTGAACTGGATGGCCCGCCGCTCCTCGAGCTGACCTCGAGGATCTTGTCGATGTCAGGTAAGGGGTACGCGCGGGCGTTCGCGGACTCGCCGCTCTCGCGACCACGGCGGAACGGGATGCTCCGGAATCTCTGTGTGGCCCTGGGCAACTGGGGGGATCCCTCAGCTGTTGGGACCTTGGGTCGGGCGCTTTCGGATCCCTCCGCGTTGGTGCGGTCGCACGCGGCTTGGGCTTTAAGAGAGGTGGGGACTGAGGATGCACTCGAATTGCTGCGGCTGCGAGCGGAGTCGGAGTCGGATCCGCTGGTGCTCGGCGAACTCGGCGGTGCCCCGTCCGGGGCGGAATCCAGCGAGACGTAGATCGGAGCCCGCGGCAGCGTGCATCGCCACTCTTGTCTGTATATCGGATCTGACGGATGAGGGCGGGGTCGATCAGGAGCAGTTTATTGGGGCCCGAGCACTTTTTCTCTCCACTCCGGACCCGAAGCTTCATAGAGTCGTGTGGAGATGTGGCGACGCAAACGGCCCCTGTAAGTTACAGGGGCGGTTCGGTCCATGACCGGCTGTGCGCGACTGTCTACCTGAGCGGGAATCCCACACCAACACGGACAGTCCAACTCCTGTTGAAGTTGTCCGTTGGGTTGGTCGTTGAGGCCGAGATGTCCCTGAAGCCCCTGTAGTAGAGCAGGTCGAGGGCGAGCTTCATGCTGCCCGTGGCGATGTCGACGCCCGCGCCACCGGTGGCACCCCAATCGGACCTGAACAACAAGCCCACGTCGGCACAGTCATCGCCCTCATCGAGGGAAGCGCCGGAAACCGTCCAAGACGTGTTGCACTGAGCCTGGTATCCGAAGGTTGGTCCAACGACGAAGTGGAAGCCCAGTGGCCCCTCCGTGGAGACTCCGAAGCGGTACAGCGCGGAGATCTCGAGATTCCTGACGTTGACGGCAACGGTCTGGGTTTCGTAGGTGAGGGACGTTCCCTTCTGACTCCAACTCAGCCCGAGATCGACACGCCCGAACACCAGGCCCAGGCCCGCGTTCAATCCCTTATTGGAAGAATCCTCCCAAACGCCGGGGGTTATATCAGATATCGTGGCCACGTCCATTCCACTGCGCACATACACGGTCTGCGCACTGGCCAGCACAGCGAATGCTTCCAGGACAAGACATGCGACAGAGATCCTCTGGGCATCCGGGTTGATGGGTGTCGGCATCGGTGCCCTGAGATCCGCCGGACGGGCGCCTACTCAGTTCGCGAAGGGCTCGACGGTCCGGAGTTGATCGAGCTGGCGGAGCGACTCCTCGCTGCCGATGAGGGGAGCTTTCGAGCGCTTTTCCGAAAGTCGCCCATCAAACGGGCCAAGCGCGCTGGCCTTCTGCGGAATGTCTGTGTCGCGCTGGGGAGCGGAGGACGCGGTTCCTGTCCTCCGAGTAGGACTGACCGACGAGTCCACTCTCGTGCGAGCACACGCCGCGTGGGGGCTGGGAAGGGTCGGTTCGCCGATGGCGTTCGCGGCGCTCTCCGAGCGAGTGGATGAGGAGTTGGACTCGACCGTATTGGATGACATTGGCCGCGCGTTGAACATGAGCGTCCAAGGGGAGGGTCCTTCGGCCCCGGCGTAGCGGCACGCTGTGAGCGAAATATTGGAGCAGGCCTGCTCGTGATGACCGGGAGTATTTCTTGTAGATTTTGGGCCTCTGACCCGATGTGGGTAGCACACTCGACCACGACGCGCCGTCCCTCAGGGTCCCTACCTACCAAGACCCGACCGAAGAACAGGTGCCATGAACGAGAACTCCGTCGATCAAGAAGGCCGTTGCCCCGTACATACATCGGCCGGGGGCACATCGAACCGAGATTGGTGGCCTAACCAACTCAACCTTTCCGTTCTCCATCAGAACTCGCCTCGGTCGAACCCGATGAGAGACGGCTTCGATTACGCGAAGGAGTTCGAGAGCCTCGACCTGGAGGCCCTGAAGAAGGACCTCGTTGCGCTCATGACGGACTCACAAGACTGGTGGCCTGCGGACTACGGTCACTACGGACCTCTCTTCATCCGCATGGCCTGGCATAGCGCGGGTACGTACCGGACAGGTGACGGACGTGGCGGCGCCTCTTCGGGCACGTTGCGCTTCGCTCCCCTCAACAGCTGGCCGGACAACGGCAATCTGGACAAGGCTCGTCGGCTCTTGTGGCCCATCAAGCAGAAGTATGGCAACAAGATCTCTTGGGCGGATCTCATGATCCTGACCGGGAACTGTGCGCTCGAATCCATGGGATTCGACACGTTCGGCTTCGCCGGAGGACGTGAAGACCTCTGGGAGCCCGAGGCGGACATCTATTGGGGCAAAGAAACGGAGTGGCTCGGGGACAAGCGCTACTCGGGAGACCGTGACCTCGAGAACCCGCTCGCCGCGGTTCAGATGGGTCTGATCTATGTGAATCCTGAGGGGCCGAACGGAGAGCCGGATCCCGTCGCTTCGGGTCGCGACATCCGAGAGACGTTCGCTCGGATGGCGATGAACGACTACGAGACCGTCGCCCTAGTGGCTGGCGGGCACACCTTCGGGAAGTGCCACGGTGCTGGTGACGCCGCCTTGGTCGGCGCCGAGCCCGAGGGAGCCGGCATCGAAGAGCAAGGATTGGGTTGGAAGAGCAGCCACGGGAGCGGCAAAGGCGGCGACGCGATCACGAGCGGACTCGAAGGCGCGTGGACCCCTACACCGACCGAATGGGACAACAGCTACCTGGACACACTCTTCGGCTACGAGTGGGAAGTTGTGAAGAGCCCCGCAGGGGCCTGGCAGTGGGTCCCTGCGGACTCCGCAGCAGCAGACGCCGTCCCTGATGCGCACGATCCGTCGAAGCGTCATGCGCCCATCATGACGACCGCCGACCTCGCGCTGCGGATGGATCCGATCTACGAGCCCATCACGAAGCGCTTCCACGAAAACCCGGTCGAATTCGCTGACGCGTTCGCACGCGCGTGGTTCAAGCTGACCCACCGCGATATGGGCCCTCGGACCCGATACCTCGGCGCGGAAGTTCCAGCGGAGGAGCTTGTCTGGCAGGACCCAGTCCCTGCGGTCGATCACGAGTTGGTCGACGCGCGGGACGTGGCGCAGTTGAAGACCACAGTCTTGGACGCGGGCCTTTCGGTTGCCGAGCTCGTCTCGACAGCCTGGGCGTCCGCTTCGACCTACCGGTGCTCGGACAAGCGTGGAGGGGCGAACGGTGCACGCCTCCGCCTGGCTCCGCAGAAGGACTGGGAGGTCAATCAGCCGGAGCAACTCGCGCGCGTGCTAGGCGTCTTGGAGACGATCCAGGGTGAGTTCAACGCAGCACAGACCGGTGGGAAGAAGCTGTCACTCGCCGACACGATCGTCCTCGCCGGCTGCGCAGCGGTGGAGCATGCAGCGAAACAAGCGGGTCACGACGTCGCTGTGCCGTTTACTCCAGGACGGATGGACGCCTCGGACGAGCAGACCGATGCCGATTCGTTTGCGGTTCTCGAGCCGATCGCGGACGGTTTCCGTAACTATCTCGAGACGGAGTTCACCGTTTCAGCCGAGGAGCTGATGCTCGACAGAGCGCAACTGCTCACGCTGTCGGCTCCTGAGATGACGGTTCTGGTGGGTGGCATGCGCGTATTGAACGCGAACGTCGGGCAATCCGAACACGGTGTGCTTACGGACCGTGCCGGGACTCTGAGCAACGACTTCTTCACGAACCTGCTCGATATGGGAACGGCCTGGGCGCCGAAGGCCGGACAATCCGATGTCTTCGAAGGCCATGACCGGGCGACGGGGGCAGTGAAATGGACGGGCACCCGGATGGACCTGGTCTTCGGGTCGAACTCTCAGCTGCGGGCCATCGCTGAAGCCTATGCGTGTGATGACTCCGGGGCCACGTTCGTGTCGGACTTCGTGTCCGCGTGGGACAAGGTCATGAATCTAGACCGGTTCGAGTTGAGCTGAATCGGACGCCCGGTGAGGGCGCGACAGACAGTCGGGGACTTCAAGCCCGTCCGGTCGTTTCGACCGGGCGGGCTTTCTTCCGCTGGGCTCCCTTGGGTATGCTGAGTACGTCCGGGAATGCGCTCTGTCCGACCTTGTGGCAGGGCGAGTCTCTGTGAACGAAACACGGAACCTGCGGTGTAAGAAGCGCGTAAGTATCTTTCGCCAACGATTCCGTTGTTCTGAACAACTGTGAGGCTGCTTTGGCCAGCGTTCTCGAACAATTGAAAGCGATCCGCTCAGCCGGTGGCGAGCGGCGCACCGCCGGACTCTCCGACGATATCATCTGCACGTTCTGCCAGGACGATGCGACCCTGGTCGATGCGGTAAACGCGGCGACCCAGGAGTTCGAGGCGCTGAAGCAAGAATTTCCAGAACTCATCGGGATGTCCGAGTCAGAGCAGATCGGAGAAATTCAGGGCAGCTTCGTGAACTTCTACGCGGACGACACGGTGAATCCGTATGTGTCGCTCGCCGCCCGCGGCCCATGGGTGATCACGACGAAGGGTGCGGTGGTGCACGATAACGGTGGGTATGGGATGCTGGGCTTCGGGCACCTCCCCGATGCGGTCGTCGGCGCGATGAGTAAGCCACAGGTGATGGCCAACGTCATGACCGCCAATGCGTCTCAGTTGAGGCTAGCGAGGGCGCTCAGGAAAGAGATTGGCCATTCGCGTGATGGCGACTGTCCGTTCAGTGACTTCCTGGCCATGAACTCCGGGTCCGAGTCGGTCTCCGTGGCGTCCCGCATTTCGGACGTGAACGCTAAGCTCCTCACGGACGAGGGTGGCAAGCACTCAGGCAAGCGAGTCAAAAAGATTGCCCTCGAGGGTGGCTTCCATGGCCGGACAGGGCGCCCCGCGCTGTTTTCCGATTCGTGCCGGGGAGCGTACGAGACGCACCTCGCGACGTACCGCGATCGGGACGATCTCATCACCGTGCCGGTGAACGACCCGGACGCGATGCGAGCGGCCTTTACGAAGGCTGAGGAAGACCGTGTCTTCATCGAGGCGGTCTTCATGGAGCCCGTGATGGGTGAGGGTAATCCGGGGATCCGCATTACGCCGGACTTCTACGCGACGGCCCGTGCGCTCACGATGGCCAACGATGCCCTCCTGCTGGTCGACTCGATTCAGGCGGGGCTGCGTGCCACCGGAGACCTGTCGGTTGTCGACTACCCGGGTTTCGAAGAGCTCGATGCACCCGACATGGAGACGTATTCCAAAGCCCTTAATGCCGGACAGTATCCGCTCTCGGTGCTTGCCATGACGGAGCGTGCTTCAGGTCTCTATCGAACGGGCATCTACGGAAACACGATGACTGCGAATCCCCGGGCGATGGACGTTGGCGCCGCGGTTCTGGGCATGGTGACCGACGAGATCCGCACCAACATCGTCGAGCGTGGTCACGAGTTTGTCGAGAAGCTCAAGGCGTTGGCAGCAGAGTTGGACGGGCCGATCACCGGTGTGCAGGGGACCGGACTACTCTTCTCCTGCGAATTGGACCCCGCCTACAAGGCGTATGGCGCCGGGAGTTCGGAGGAGTTCATGCGTCTGCACGGCATCGGCGTAATCCACGGCGGTGAGAACTCACTCCGTTTTACGCCGCATTTCTTGGTTTCGTCCCAAGAGGTCGACCTGATTGTCGAGAACATCAAGAACGCGTTGGTGAACGGCCCTCGTAGCTGAGTGAGCGCGGCCTTTGTTCGTGAATTACGCAGTCGATCAGCCTGCGGTGAAGGGCACCCAATAGACGACGTTGTCCCAGCGTAGCTCGATGCGTCCGCCGTTCGCGTCATCGGGGACGACGCGGATCTCGAAGACCTCGACGTGCTCGTCCAACGAGTCACGCCGCATCGTGATTCGTGCCTGGTCTTCGGCCTCGTCGTAGCTCTGCCCACCCTGGCCTGTCTGACGGTTGATGATCAAGGTTCCGCCGTCCGCTTCGGGGAACGACGAGAGCGTGTAGAAGCCAGCGGGGATGACCTCTCCGTCGATAGTGATGTCGCGATCGAAGCCGAATTGAGTGGCTGAGTTCGCTCCGGTGCGCCACCAAACGCCGTATGCGAGGAGGCCGCCGAAGACGTCTCGCCCTCGGCGCACAGGTGCGCCGTAGTCGCCGCTGAACTGAACGCCCGCAACGAAGTCCGTGACCTCGCCTCGCCCGGAAAATTCACCCAGAGGACGATCACTGAAGGCCAACGCCACGGTGGCTTTGTCCAAGGTGTGGTACTCGACACGGGTCAGGTCGTAAGCCCGGGTCGAGCCCGTGCCGTCCAAGGAGAGAATGCGGCCCTCGGCATCGGCCGACATCGTCGATACGCCCCGACTCGGGTGCAGGAGGCCCCAACTGCCGTCCGTGTTTGCGATCAAACCGAAGCTTGATCCGCGGCCCGTGAAGGTGGAGACCGCGTCCTCAAAACCGCCTTGGGAGGCTTGCCACCGGAGTGCTGTTTCGAAGGGCCAGTGGAGCATGTCCACGAACGGTACCGAACCGGGTGCTGCGTCCAAGGCGTTGGATTGCTCCTGCCCGCGGCTCATCGTGACCATGTTCGCTCCGTCTTCGCCGAGCACGAGCTCATCGGACCGGATCAGTTCGCCCGTGTTGTCACCGCCGGCGTAGGCCTTCCCGGTATCCCCGGTGAGTTCTCCGGCCTCAGACATGGACAATGCGTATTCCCCGAAAGTCTTTCTGGCTCCCCGAATGAGCGCCTATGCCTTCACGGTGCCTTCATCGAATTCGATCCACTCGACGGCCAGGGTGTCGTCACCCATTAGGGTCAGATAAGCGGCCTGTTCCGGGCCGTCCGTCGCGCCGTCGCCACATCCCATAGGCATTAGGGCGGCGACTGCCGCGAGCCCGTACTTCTTCATTTGCTGTCTCCTCGGGAAACGTGGTCAGGTATTCGTAAAGATCAACAGCTAGGGACTCTTGCTGGCCTTCGGGACTTTCTCGGGGGTTGTGATCCCGCTTCGGATTTTCTGAACGCCGTCTTCGCGGAGAGTCTTCGTGCCTCCTGCGGCCTGGTGCGATGCGCAGCTATCTGGTCGGAAGGCACGGTAGATCTTGCCTCCCAGCCGGGCGAGCTAGGTCCCGGTGGGACTCGATGACCTAGTGGCTGTGCTCGTGGGTGTGGTCGTGCCGCCCTTGGTGGAAGACCACATGCATGAGGGACCCGCTCACAAATGCTTGGTACAGCGCGACCCCAGCTCCGTGGTCCGTTCCCGCGAGCCCGGCCCCGAGTACATATCCGCCCAGGGTTGCTAGCACGACCGCAAAGACTCCGGTCGAGGCAAGACCCGCCCCGTGACGTGGCCGAATTAGCCACCAAATAACCAATCCGACCGGGATTCGATGGAGAATGGCGGCGAGAGCGAACGGCACAGGGATGTCGCCGTCGCCAGGGCCGAAGGCGGCCCCTTCGAGGAGCGCGTGAAGCACCAGGCCAGAAAGACCAACCACGAGCGCGAGGTTATCGGTGTGGGTCTCCAGCGCGCGGGACGCTCGCTCGAACACCGTCGGAACGAGGAGACCCAGCCCCAACATGACGATAGGCACAAAGCTCTTTGTGTCCCAAGCATGGGGAAGTACCTGCCATGCGACGAGCGCGGGGACGGCGACGTACACGAATCCGTCTACGAGTCGTACAGCGGAGGGGCGGTCGTGGAGCCAACCGTAGATGACAGGGCCGAGGATCGGCGCCGCAAGGGCGGCTACCAGGTAGAGCATGGTGTTTGAGGCTTCGACTCTGTCCGACGCGATGAGGGTGTAGGAGGTGGGGAAGATGGGGTACTACCGTGGTGGCTGTACACCTCCGGGAACGCCGGCGCCTTTCAGGGGGATTACTTCGTCGTAATGTGCCTTGAACGAACGCGTAGGTGTCCGTCCGAGGGTCTTGGAAACGAACGGAGTGAGATCGAGTGAATATTCGTGCGTGGGGTCGACGTTTGTGGGTGCTTCCTTTCTTGGTTGCGGTTGCAGCATGTACAGATGAGGAAGGTGCCCCGCAGGCCGCGACGGTCATCGTAGAGGCCGATTCGGCGGAGCCTCTCTTGTTGATCGTGTCGACGCGGTTCGAGGTCATCTCGAGTGGGGAGGTCGTCTTCCAGGACATCGACACGATCCCGATCACCGGAAATCACAGCGAGACGTTTCAGCTCAATTCAGCGGCGCGCTTCACTGCGATCCTCAAGAACGACTACGAGACGGTGGAAGGTGCGCGCCTCTCCGTGTTGATCGATGGCGGCCTCGAGTACGATGAGACGGCTTTGCTCGGGCAGGGCGGTTTCCTTCAGTATGTGTATCGCTTCCAGACGAACGGGATCTTTTAGCGGGTCACTCCCACTCGATGGTTCCCGGTGGCTTGGACGTGACGTCCAGTGCGAGCCCGCTGATTCCGTCCAGATCTAGGATCGCCGCGCACACCTCTCGGAGCAGGTCGGTAGGCAGCTGAACTGGAGTCGCGGTCATGGCTCGAGCCGAGTGGACGGGTCGCAAGATGATTGTTTCTCCGTCCGAGTCGCCAAGGGCCAGCGGGGCCAGGACCGTTGGGCACTGCCACACGTCGTTGTAAACACCGTGGTCCCGTAGCGCGTCCATGACGATTGCGTCCGCCTCGCGAAGGATGTCCAGACGGGCTCGGGTGACTCTCCCTTCCACTGCGCGGGCTTGGTTTGGGTGACCCTCGTCTACGTTCCAGACGCATCGGTTGATCCCGGGGACCTTGGCGGTGATCGACGATACCGCTGCGATCAGCGTGTCCCACGGGACGTCTCCGCTGAGCAGGACAGGGTGTTCGTAGGCTCTCACGTCGGCCTTCACTCCGACGGAGCGGATGGGGAGTAGGCACGCCTGCAGCCCGTATGATTCCGCGATGGCTTCGGTCTGCGGAATGAGGTCTTCGAAGCCCTCGGTGTCTTGGGTCCCGTCCGAGCAGAGAAGGCGGACGCCAAGGCCCGGGCCTGGGAATGGGTGCCGCCAGAGTGCTTGATGTTCGATTCCCATCCGCTCACCCAGCTCACGTACCTCGACCTTGTACAAGTCGGCCAGTGGTTCCACGACCTTCCCGGCTTGGATCATCTCCTCGATGATGGGGACACGGTTGTGATGCGTCTTAATCGTCTGCGCGCGCTTCGTTCCGCCGGTCTCGATCGTATCGGGATAGATCGTGCCCTGGCCCAGCAGGTGGTGTTCGATGCCGAGGCGCTCGGCTTCGTGCTGGAAGACCTTCACGAAGCTGTCGCCGATGATACGACGTTTGGCCTCGGGCTCGATGGCATCCGCGAGCGCTTCCAGGAACGTGTCGCTCGCATCGACGAAGTGGAGGTTCTGATCTAGGCCGATTTCGGTGAACATGCGGAGCACTCCAGCGCTCTCGTGGAGGCGCATCAGCCCGTTGTCGATATGCAGAAGGTGGAGTTTCTCTGGCCCAAGAGCCTGGCCGAGGAGCACTGCGGCCACCGTGGAGTCCACCCCGCCCGAGGCGAGCAAGAAGACCGAGCCGTCACCTACGTGTGCTCGCACGCGTTCGATCTCTTCGTCCAGGAATCCGTCCATGGACCAACTCACTTCACACTTGCAAATCTCGAACACGAAGTTGGCGATCATGTCGTCGCCATGGGTGGTGTCGTCCACTTCGGGGTGAAACTGGAAACCGTACCGACGTAGCTTGTCCGACCCGATGGCGGCGTAGCGATGTTCGCTCGCAAGACCCGTGATGCTGTGACCGATCTCCTCGAAGTCCGGACCCACTGAAATCACCGAGTCGTAATGGCTCATGAACACCTGCTCGACGTCGTCCAACCCCTTGAAGAGTGGGTGTTGGGCGTCCAAGTGAAGATCGGCCTTTCCCCACTCGCGCCCCCCGTGTTCCACTTCCCCGCCGTAGTGCTGTGCGATTTGCTGGTGGCCGAAGCAGAAGCCCAAGATGGGGACGTCGAGGTCGTAGATCTCCTTGGTGTACTCAGAATCTTCGCCGTGTGAAGCCAGGCTCGGGCTGCCCGAAATGATGATGCCCTGATAGCGCTGGAACACCTCGACGGGGTCTTCGGGCTGTCTGATCTCAGCTCGTACGCCGCGGCGCCGAATCTTGGTCGCGATGAGGTGAGCGTACTGACCACCAAAGTCGATGACGGCGATCGTGTCGTGCGCCAAGTCGGCTCCCGGGGGGAAGGGTATAGTGTGCGACCGTTCGGCCGCTGCATGCGAGATGCGCCGAATCTTGTCGTTTCGTGACCTCAAAGGAAGGTCCGGTAATTCGGGTTGACTTTGGACGAGGTGCGACTAAGTTTAGGCAAGCCTAAAGATTCTCCCGCTCTTCTCGAAATCCCTCGCATGGTCGATCCGGCACTCGCGCTGGCTGTATTTGCACTCCTCATGGCCGCAGGAATCGTACTGTTCTGGCCACGTCGAGGCGTGGTGGCGCGCATTGTCGAGTATTCCCGACTGACGGACCGTGTGAGGCTCGAAGACGCGCTCAAGCATGTGTACATGTCCGAGCTGGCAGGGCGCGTCAGCACTCTTGAGAGCTTGGCGGGGCGCCTCGAGATTTCGACGGCTAGGGCCGCAGACCTCCTCACGCAGCTCACGGACCTCGGCATGGTGCAGGCTGGTCAGGACGGGCCTCAACTTTCTGACGCCGGCCGAGAGTCGTCGGTGCGGCTTGTCCGGACACACCGCCTTTGGGAGCGCTACCTCGCGGACCGGACCGGGATTCCGGCGGTGGATTGGCACGATGAGGCGGAGCGTATGGAGCACAGCCTGTCCAGCGAACAAGTCGAGACGCTGTCCTCCCGGCTCGGGCATCCTAGATGGGATCCGCACGGAGACCCGATTCCCACGGCGACCGGCCATATGCCGGAGTTGGTGGACTTAAGTCTGACGGGCGCGCCCGTGGGTCGCACCATCGAAATCGCGCACTTGGAGGACGAGCCGCGAGAGATCTACGACGCGTTACTCAACGAAGGACTCGCGCTTGGCGTGAGGCTGGATGTTGTGGGCCGTGATGATCGCGGAGTACTCGTACATGGCGCCGGGCGGGATTTCGCGGTTACGACGGTGCTTGCTCGGAATGTGAGCGTTCATGTCCTACCCGAGGGGTCCAGTGCCGACCAGGCGCTTGAAACCCTGGCGGACCTCAAGCCCGGCGAGGCGGGCAGCGTTCTAGGTCTGTCGTCAGCCTGCCGGGGGCCGCAGCGGCGGAGACTCCTGGACCTGGGGGTCGTACCGGGAACCGTCGTGAGTGCCGAGATGTCGTCGGCCGCGGGAGACCCGGTCGCTTATCTGATTCGAGGCGCGCTTATCGCCTTACGAAGCGCACAAGCGAGCTGGGTCACTATTGAGCGAGTGGTAGACACTTCCGAGGTCGCGTCCTGATGAAGGGCTTCTCGGCAGACCCCTGTGGGTCGTGTGCGGAACACCGTGAGCAGAGCCTCGTTCGGCTCGGGTTGAGTCCCGAGAAGTGGGACTATCTCATTGCGTTGGCGGGGAACCCCAACGTCGGCAAGAGCACGGTCTTCAATCAGCTGACGGGACTTCGGCAACACACCGGCAATTGGCCTGGGAAGACTGTCGTCCGGGCAGAAGGCGTATTTGCTCATGAGAGCCACCGTGTAAAAGTGGTCGACCTCCCGGGGACGTATTCACTCCAAGCCGGGAGCGTGGATGAAGAAGTCGCACGTGATTTCGTTCTCTTCGGCAGACCCGATGTCACGCTCATCGTCGTCGATGCGACGCGGCTCGAGCGAAATCTCAACCTCGTCCTACAAATTCTGGAGATCACCGACAAAGTCGTCGTTTATCTCAACTTGATCGACGAAGCTCGCCGCCATGGGATCGCGGTCGACTCCAAGAAATTGGAGAAAGAACTCGGCGTCCCGGTGGTCCAGGGGATCGCTCGGGAGGGCGTCGGGATCGACGAGGTGATGGAGGCGGCTCATGCGGTTGCGAGTCGGACCGCGGGTGCTGGAAGGCGAACAGTCGAGGCACACGCCCCCGAAGTCGAGGTGGCGATCGGCACACTGGCACCCGTAGTTGAAGAGCACTTCCGCAACGTGCCGAACGCTCGATGGGTCGCACTTCGGCTTCTGAACGCGGACGAGGCGGTCGAAGAAGCCGTCCGTTCGGGAGAGTTGGGGCACCTCACAGGTCAAGAAGTCGCTGAGATGCCGATTCCGGAAGACGCCGGCCGACAGGCGGTTCTTGAGTTAGCTGCTCGGTTGCGCTGGGACCTTCCTCCGGACTTTCACGACCTCGTGACGCAGCGTTCGTTTGAGGCTGCTCAAGAAATGGCTGGGCGAGTGCAGTTGGGAGGTCTCAAGAAGGCCGGTTTCGCTTTCGATCGGAAGCTCGACGCCTGGCTGACGAGCAGGGTCTTCGGATTCCCACTCATGCTCCTGATCTTAGCGGCCGTCTTCTGGCTGACGATCGAGGGAGCGAACGTCCCGTCTCAGATGCTCGCGACGCTGCTCATCGACAACGGACATACCTGGCTCAAGGGCATTGCAGCCGCTCTGGCTCTGCCTTGGTGGTTAGACGGGTTCCTGCTAGACGGCGTATATCTTGCGACCGCATGGGTAATTAGCGTGATGCTTCCACCCATGGCGATCTTTTTTCCGCTGTTCACATTGCTTGAGGACTTCGGGTATCTCCCGCGCGTTGCGTTTAATCTCGATTCGATGTTTCGGACGGCTGGGGCGCACGGGAAGCAGGCCCTTACGATGTGTATGGGTTTCGGCTGCAACGCGGCAGGCGTGGTCGCCACTCGGGTTATCGATTCTCCACGCGAACGACTGATCGCGATCATCACGAATAACTTCAGTCTCTGTAACGGGCGGTGGCCGACTCAGATCCTGATCGCCACGATCTTCATTGGTGCTTTGGCGCCTCAACTCGGTGGCGTGGTCAGTGCCATGGCTGTGGTGGGCATAGCACTGTTCGGCATCGTCATGATGTTCTTGTCATCTTGGTTGCTATCGCGGACAGTCCTGAGGGGTGAGGCGACCAGCTTCAGCCTCGAGCTTCCGCCGTATCGTCCGCCCCGGATCATGCAAACCCTCTACACGTCGATGATCGACCGCACGCTGATCGTTCTGTGGCGGGCCGTGATCTTCGCGATCCCCGCCGGAGCGGTGATCTGGCTGATCTCGAACATCAGTGTCGGTGGCGCGAGCCTGGCTCAACATTCTGTGGAGTGGCTCGATCCTCTCGGACTTCTCCTCGGATTGAATGGCGTGATCTTGGTCGCCTATGTGGTTGCGATCCCGGCCAACGAGATCGTGATCCCGACGATCCTGATGCTCACCGTGCTCACGGGAGGCATCGCCGGTGGGGAGGGTGCAGGAGTCATGTTCGAATTGGACAGCGTCGGCGCGACGGGCGAATTATTGAGGGCCGGTGGGTGGACTTTGCTGACGGCTGTGAACGTCATGCTGTTCAGTCTGCTCCATAACCCATGCTCCACCACGATCTACACGATCTACAAGGAGACCAGGAGCGCGAAGTGGACCACGGTGGCCACACTCATGCCGGTCGCGATGGGTGTCACGGTGTGTTTCCTGGTAACCCAGGTGTGGCGGCTCCTGGCCTAACGGGGGTTGGCCGACGCCCGCCGGGGTGAAGGAATGTGGGCTTCAGGAGACCTGCTGCCTCGTGATCCTGTGCTGTATGTTTTGAGATGCCGTTCCCGCGGCTTGTTCTCTAGGATCCCATAGCGGAGTCGTTCTCCCATGCCCGATGTCGAAACTCTCATGACCCTGGCCACCTCAGTCACTGCGGCCTGGGTGCCGCGAGTTCTCGGTGCCCTCGCTGCGCTGATCTTCGGTTGGATATTCGCCGGGTGGGCCAAGCGCTTCACGCGGAAGGCACTCCAGGCCTCCCACCTCGACGATATCCTCATCCCGTTTATCGCGGGCATGATCCATGTCTCGATCATCGTCTTGGTCACCGTCGCCGCGATTGGCGTTCTCGGTGTAAGCACCGCTTCGTTCGTTGCCGTGCTCGGTGCTGCAGGGCTGGCCGTAGCCCTCGCTTTCCAGGGCACGTTTTCGAACTTCGCGGCCGGGGTGATGCTCCTGACGTTCCGACCCTTCAACGTGGGTGACTTCGTTCAGGTAGGTGGGACCTCTGGAACAGTCCGTGAGGTGGGGATCTTCACCTGTATGCTCACGACGGGGGACAATGTTCAGATCAGTGTTCCGAATGGGCAGATCTTCGGTTCGACCATCACAAATTTCTCAGCCAGCGAGACTCGTCGTATCGACCTTGTGATCGGGGTCAGCTACGACGACGACCTCGGGGTCGCGATACGCACCTGCATGGATGTGCTAGCCGCCGATTCGCGTGTGCTCGATGAACCTGAGTCGGTCGTCGCTGTTTCCGAACTGGGCGACTCGTCCGTGAATCTCGTCGTCCGTCCCTGGGTGAACGCCGAGGACTACTGGGCTACCCGCTGGGACCTGACGCGCGCCCTCAAGGAGAACCTCGAGGCAGCGGGTTGCAACTTGCCGTACCCGCAACGTGACGTGCACATGCACCAGCCGGGCTAAGACCGTCCTTGCCCGGGTCGGCGGCTGCCGACCCGGGACGGGCCTTTCGCGAATGCTCCGTCTGCCCGATCTTGTCTCTGACGCTGGTTGAGAATCGTTCTCAACACTATTCGGTTCAGAAAGACTATGCCAGAATCCCCACAACAAGCTGATAGCCTGCATTCTGCGGACGAGTACGTCAGTCTCATGGACGTCGAGATCACGACCCCTGTGGAACTCGTGAGTATCGACCTGACTCCTGAAGAGGCTGGGCCCCTACTTGATCGAGGGATCGTGCCAGGCTGTTTGTTGTGCCGCATCGGGCGTTCGCCCTTCGGTGATCCCGTGGTTTCTGCGGACGGTACCTGTTTCGCGCTCCGTAAAGAGACCGCTCGCTGCTTGAGGGTTCGTGCAGTGAGTGGGTCGAGCGCCTGACCCGAGGTCCCAGAGCGGTGACAAGCACGTGAAAGATGCCCGCGGTTTCGCGGATGCTCCGATAGCCCCACCGCCGTTCAGTGCCATCCCGCTCGTGGCGGTGATCGGTCCGCCCAACTGCGGTAAGACCACGCTGTTCAACCAGCTTACGGGTTTGCGGCAGAAGGTCGCGAACTATCCGGGCGTCACGGTTGAGAAGCACTTCGGCGTCGTGGAACTCGCGGACGGACGCTGCCTCGACTTCGTGGATCTGCCAGGGGTGCATGGACTGTCTGCTCGGACGCTCGATGAGAGGGTCACCGTCGACGTTCTGCAGGGCCGGGTGGAGGGAATGCGACCTCTCGACGCCATCGTCGTCATCGTCGACTCGACGAGTCTTGAGCACGACCTCATGCTCCTCGAGCCAGTTTCTGAATTCGGGCTTCCGACGCTACTCGTCCTCAACATGGCGGACGATTTCGACGCCCGTGGTGGGGCGTTGGATGTCGACACCTTGGCGAGTGAGATGGGTGTCGAGGTCTGTCGTACCAATGGGCGGACCGGTGAAGGCGTCCACATCGTTACCGACTACCTGAGCAAGGTAAAGATCCGGACGGGCGAGCTAGGACATCCTCTGATTGGCGCGGGCGCTCGACCAGGGAGAAGACTCCCAACGGTTGACGCCATGATCGCCCGAAGGGCCCAGATCGCTCGCGTCCTGGAAGCCTCGGACTATGTGCCTCCGGGCCCGTCGGCGTGGACGGCTCGGTTGGACGCGATCTTCCTCCACCGGTTCTTGGGGCCGGCTGCGTTTGTCTTGATGGCCGCCTTGGTGTTCCAGGCCATCTTCACGTGGGCCGTCCCGGCAATGGACCTCGTCGAGTTCTTGGTGAGCACGTCAGGCGAGTGGGTGGGAGGGATTCTCCCCGACACGTGGTTTCGCTCCCTGTTGATCGATGGTGTATGGGCCGGTGTAGGAGCGGTCGTGGTATTCCTGCCTCAGATCCTCGTGCTCTTCCTATTCTTGGGCATCCTAGAGGATTCGGGATATTTGGCGCGTGCGGCTGTGATCGCCGATCGGCTGATGTATCGCGTGGGCCTTCAGGGGCGGGCCTTTTTGCCGCTCCTCTCCGGCTACGCCTGTGCTGTGCCCGCGATTCTGGCTGCACGAGCGGTAGAAGACGAAAGGGATCGAATCACGACGATCTTCGTGACTCCGTTCATGACGTGCTCGGCCCGGCTACCCGTATACGCGCTCTTGATCGCGGCGTTCATCCCTGCGGAGCCCGTTCTGCCCTTCTTGGGCTCTCGTGCTGTCGCGCTCTTGTCCCTCTATGCACTCGGGATCGTTGCTGCGATCGGGACCGCGTTTCTTCTTCGTAGAACGTTGTTGCGGGCCGCGCGCGCCTCTTTCGTGATGGAGCTTCCTCCGTATCGAGTGCCGACGCTCCGGTCACTGGGGGTTCGGCTATGGGATCGCTCCAACATCTTCCTGCGTAGGGCCGGACGCGTGATCATGGTCGTGACGGTGGTGTTGTGGGTGCTCACTCAGTTCCCACGCACGGATGGCGGGCCCCCGGACTTCGAGTCCAGCGCGCTCGCTTGGTCCGGAAAGCTGATCGAGCCAGCGATTGCGCCACTGGGGTTCGACTGGCGGATCGGCGTTGGACTCGTCTCCTCCCTAGCCGCACGTGAAGTGATCGTCGGAACGATGGGCATGATCTACAGTGTGGAGAACGCCGACGAAGCTTCGTTCGAGCTGCAAGCCGCGCTCCAAGAGCATTTGGATATGCCGGGAGCGATCGCCCTGTTGGTGTTCTTCACGTTTGCGCTTCAATGCGTGTCGACGATTGCGGTCATGCGCAGAGAGACGAACGGATGGAAATGGCCCATCCTACAATTCGTGTACATGCTCGGGCTCGCCTACGCGGGGGCATTCATCGCGTTCCGGGTCTTTTAGGCCGCCACCGAGTGCTTTTGTTGTCCCGTTCAGGGCGTGAGTGCCTATCTTTATAGGAGTGAAGCGTGCGGGCCGTATTGCGACCCCGCTCATACCCCCTTTCCCATACAGGGAGAACCTGATGAGAAAGAGTATTCTCACCCTTACTGTTGCTGCCTGCATCGCTCTTCCGGGCGTGGTGGCCGCGCAGAGCTTTGGCGTCGCGGGACGTGCCGGAACTCTGGGAATCGGTGCAGAAGGTGCCCTGGCCTTTGGTTCGTCGCTGGTAGTTCGTGGCGGTGTCGGCCTAATGCCCCCTTTGAGGTTCGACCCAACGAGCTTCTGGGACGTCGGGGAAGGGGTTGAGGCGACCCTCACGCTGCCCGAGACCTGGTACAACGTCGGACTCGACTTCTACTTGGGCAGCAGTTTCCGTCTCGGTGGCGGAATGCTCTACAAGCCCGATGATCCGACCATCGCGGGGACGTTGACCGGTACGGCCTCGATCGACATTGGTGGCGTGACCTACACCGCCACTGACGTCGCGAAAGTGGACGGGGCACTCGTGTCGAAGAAGACCGCTCCGTATGCGCTCATCGGCTTCGGAAAGCACACTTCGACCGGCATTGGACTCTTCTTGGATCTCGGCGTTGCCATGTTGGGTGAGCCTGACGTGCAGTTGAATGCAACGTCCACGCTCACGGGCGCTGCGCTCGTCCAGTTGAACGATCAGTTGGAAATTGAGGCGCAGAACCTGAAGAACGACGCCGGTACGTATCTGAAGTACTGGCCGATCATCAACCTTGGCCTGCGCATCGGGGTAGGGAACTAGCCCGACCCGATTCGTGACAGAAGGGAAACGTCCGTTCGGTCTTGGGGCCGGGCGGGTGCGACATCGTTCGGGTACACGGTCAGTCTGTCACCAGGAGCTTGGCTTGAGTGGTATCACAGAGCATCGATTCGTCGCCTCCAAGTCTTCCGGCGAAGTGAGTGCGATCCTAACCCGACCCATCCACGCGACGGCGCTTTATGTGTTTGGTCACGGTGCCGGAGCCGGCATGAACCATGTGTTCATGGAATCGGCGTCAAAGTTATTGGCTGATCGAGGGATTGCGACATTCCGGTACAATTTCCCGTACATGGAAGCGGGCCGGAGGCCCCCCAATCCTCGGCCGATTCTACTAAAGACTGTTCGTTCTGCGGTGGCCGAGGCTGCCGTCCTCGCTCCCGACCTTCCGCTTCTTGCGGGCGGAAAATCTATGGGCGGCCGGATGACGTCGCTGGCGGCTTCTATGGAGCCACTAGACGGGGTCGTGGGACTCGCGTTCTTTGGCTTCCCGCTCCACGCTTCAGGCGGAGACTCCGCGGAGCGAGGGGAGCACCTCTCGGCCGTGGCTCTCCCCATGCTGTTTATGCAGGGGACGAGGGACAAACTCGCGAATCTCAACCTGCTCGAACCCTTGCTTCAGCAGGTGGTGCCGGCGCCCACGCTTCACATCGAAGACGGTGCGGATCACGGTTTTCATGTACTCAAGCGTTCTGAGCGCACGGATGAAGAGGTCCTCATGTCGTTGGGTGCCATGCTCGCCGCCTGGGCGGCAGGGGTTGCCGGGCCGTAGCTCGCTCGCTCGTGCAACAGCGCACGGGCACACTCGGGTGTCCTTAGTTCTTGACCCTCGTTCGACAGGGCGGCATTCTGACCGTCCCCCAGATGGTGGAGAACCCTCGCATGACCCCGCAAAACATCAGCCCGCACAGTCGGGCTCGACTGCTTTCGATTCCGCTCCTTCTCGCCGCGCTCGCATTGCCCGCTTTTGCGGATGGCGCTGCCGCTCAGATGGCCGCCGATGGTCCGACGATCGAGAGCACCTTCGCTGGACTCAGCTACAGGAATGTCGGGCCTTCCCGCGGTGGCCGGGCCACCGCGGTCGCCGGGCATCGGGACCATCCATTCACGTTCTACATGGGCGCGTCGGGTGGCGGAGTCTGGAAGACCGAGGACTACGGCAACACGTGGCGTCCGATCATGGACGGCGTGCTCGAAACGGGGTCGATCGGATCGATCCGCGTTGCGCCCTCGAATTCGAACGTCGTATACGTCGGCACCGGTTCAGACGGGATTCGCTCGAATGTGATCATCGGGAAGGGCGCGTACCGCTCGGACGACGCGGGCCGTACCTGGGATAAGATCGGGCTCGAGGACATGGGTCAGATCACGGCGATCGAGATTCACCCGACGAACCCGGACATCGCCTACGCGGCGGCGCTTGGGAACCCGTGGGCGAACAACCCGGATCGTGGCGTCTATCGCACGCGTGATGGTGGGCAGAACTGGGAGCAGGTGCTCTTCGCATCGGACTCCACGGGTGCGGTCGACCTCGAGTTGAACCCTGCCAACCCGAACGAGATCTATGCGGCCATGTGGCGGGTCACACGCCAGCCGTGGACGATCATCTCTGGTATGGAGCACTCGGGTGAAGAGGATGGGATCTGGAAGTCCACCGATGGTGGTGACACGTGGCGCATGGTCAAAGAGGGCCTGCCGACGGGACTGATCGGGAAGATCGATCTCGCGGTGACGGCTGCTGCGCCGAACACGGTATACGCGCTCGTCGAGACGACGGACCCGAATGAGGGGCTGTACCGCTCCAACGACTTCGGTGAGACGTGGGAGATGGTGAGCAACCAGCGCGGCATCATGAACCGGCCGTTCTACTACACGAACGTGGACGTCGACCCGACGGATGTGGATCACGTCATTATCAACAACGAGGGTATGTACGAGTCCTTCGATGGTGGGCGGACGAACCAGCGGAAGAGCACGCCACACGGCGACAACCACGACGTCTGGATCAACCCGGACAACCCTGATATCTGGGTACAGTCCAACGATGGTGGAGCCAACGTGACACTGGACGGCGGTACCACGTGGTCGACCCAGTCCAACCAGCCGACCGCGGAGCTTTATGCGGTCGACGTGGATGATCGCTTCCCCTACTGGCTCTATGCGGGCCAGCAGGACAATTCGACGATCATGGTTCCGAGCGGGCCGCCCGAAGACGGTTCGGCCGGCGGTCACCAAGGCAACTGGAAAGCGATCGGTGGTTGCGAGACCGGGCCTGCCGTTCCGAAGCCGGGCGATCCGGACATCGTGTATTCGAACTGTAAGGGCCGCTTCGGGCGCTACAGCCACACGACCGGGCAGGAGAAGCAGTACTACGTCGGCTTTCAGAACCTGTATGGCGTAAACCCGGCTGACCTGAACTACCGCTTCCAGCGTGTGGTGCCCATCGAGGTGTCTCCGCACAACTCGAGCACGGTCTACCACGGTTCGCAGTTCGTCCACAAGACGACCGACGAAGGTGTGACCTGGGAGCAGATCAGCCCGGACCTTACAGCGTTCCGTCCCGAGCGTCAGATGATCTCCGGTAGCCCCATCACTCGGGACATCACGGGTGAGGAGCACTATTCGGTCCTCTATGCGATCGAAGAATCGCCCGTGCAGCCGGGTGTCATTTGGGCCGGCTCCAACGACGGCCTCGTTCAAGTCACGCGCGATGGTGGCCGGACGTGGAAGGACGTGACCCCGTCAGATATGGAGCCTGAGGGACGCATCCAGACGATCGATCCTTCGCCGCACGCGGCGGGAAAGGCGTATTTCGCTGCCTACAGGACGCTCCTTGGGGACCTGACGCCGTACATCTACAAGACTGAGGACTTTGGTGAGAGCTGGACGCTGCTCACGACGGGCGACAACGGCATTCCGGCAGACTTCGCGACGCGTGCGGTCCGGGAGGATCCGGTTCGCGAGGGCCTTCTCTACGCGGGTACCGAGTTCGGCATGTTCGTCTCTCTAGACGACGGCATGCACTGGGACCGCTTCCAGTTCAACCTGCCAGTGACGCCGATCACCGACATCAAGCTGCATCAGGGTGACCTCGTCATGTCGACGATGGGGCGGGCGTTCTGGATCATGGACGACCTGTCGCCACTCCGTCAGGTCGACCAGGCGATGGCCTCAGACGGGCCCTTCCTGTTCCAGCCGGCAGATGCGCACCGTGTGCGCGGCGGCGGTCGGGGTGGATTCGGTGGTGGGACGCCCGATCAGCCTCAGTATGCAGCCAATGGCCCGGTCATCGACTACGGCCTGCCGGCTGAGGCGTCCTCCGTGCAGTTGGAGATCGCGAACAGTGCCGGTGAGGTCCTGAGGACGTACCAGTCCGGCGGAGCGGGTGTTCGCACCCAGCAGGCGCAACAGATGCGCGGTCCCTTCCAGAGGGCCACGGGTGGTCCCACGCTCGCGGCGACCCAGGGTGTCCATCGCTTCACCTGGGACATGACAGTTCCGGGTCCGAATGGTTCGCAGCGTGGCGGCCCGATGGTCGTTCCCGGTACGTACCAGGCGCGCCTGACGGTTGACGGTCAGACCACGACGCGTGATTTCGAGCTTCTCATGGATCCGCGCGTCGAGGCTGACGGCGTGACCATGGCGGACCTACAGGCACAGTTCGATCTGGGCCTCGAGGTCATTGCGGCGATTGAGGATGCGGGTACGACGATCCAGACCGTGAACGGCGCCATCGAGCGTGCCGCGGACGGGAGTGACATCGAGACCCAGCTCCAGGAAATCGAATCCGCTTTGGTTACGGATCGGACGATCACGAGCTACCCGACGCCGATGCTGGCGGACCAGCTCTCCTACCTGTACGGCAACACGCAGCGGGCGGATCAGAAGCCTGCAGCGGACATGGAGGAGAGGCTCGTTGAGTTGGTGCAGGAGTTGGAGGTGCACAAGGCGCTTCTCGAGCGCTTGATGCGGTCCATTACGGACCGGTAGGCGTTCCCTCTAGCTTTCCCTGCGCAATCGAAGGCGGCGTCACCGGAAACGGTGGCGCCGCCTTCGATTGTGGGTTCCTGCGCGAAGCCAGTACTACTTAGGTGAGGTCGCCAAACGTCGAGACGACGTCGTGCGTTAAGACGGTATCCATCTCTGCGCACACGCGCTCCGCGTCGGCTCTCGAGAACGTCATCGGGGGTTTGATCTTGATGACGTTGTGGTCGCGGCCGTCCGTGCTGAGGAGAATTCCCCGGAGCTTCATCTGCGCCACCACGTATGCAGCCACCCGTGGAGCCGGCTCGAGCACCTCTCTCCTGTGCACGAATTCGATGCCTAGGAAGAGGCCTCGGCCACGGACATCGCCAACGACGGAGTGCGAGGCCGCCAAGGCTCCGAGACCTGCCTTGAGGCTTTGTCCGACTTCGGCCGCGTTGGCTTGAAGCCCGTCGTTCTTGAGCGCATCGAGTACGCCCAGACCGATGGCGCACGACACGGGGTTTCCGCCGAAGCTGCTGAAGTACTCCATCCCGTTACCGAATGACGACGCGATCTCGGGAGTCGTCACGACAGCCCCGAGCGGGTGCCCGTTCCCCATGGGTTTTCCGAGTGTGACGATATCCGGAACGACACCGTGGGTTTCGAAGCCCCACATGTGGGACCCCATCCTTCCGAACCCGATCTGGACCTCGTCCGCAATACACAAGGCTCCCGCGGTGCGGGCGTGGGCATACGCGGCTGCGAAATAACCTTCGGGCGGCTCGACTTGGCCACCGCAGGAGAGAATCGCTTCGGCAAGAAAGGCGGAGGCTCCGGCCCCGCGTTCAACCAGTGTGGAGAAGGCTGCTTCGACGTGGCTTGCGAACCGAGTCGCCCGCGCCGGGTCGTCCTTGCGGTACAGCCCTCGAAAATCATCCGGCAGGGGAGTGGTCACAACCCAATCCGGTGCACCCTTACCTCCCGGACTCGAGTGCTTGTAGTGACTCACATCGACTAGCGCTTGGGTATTCCCGTGGTAGCCACCCTCGATGCTCACCACACCAGTCGAGCCGGTATGCGCTCTCGCCATGCGTAGCGCGAGTTCGTTCGCCTCGCTTCCCGAGTTCACGAAGAAGCAGACGGACAACGGATCCGGCAGCGTCGCCGACAGTCGCGTCGCGTACTCGACTACGTGTTCGTGGAGGTAGCGTGTGTTCGTGTTCAGGACCGCCATCTGCGCCTGACCCGCCCGAACGACTCCAGCATGTTCGTGCCCGACATGCGCGATGTTGTTCACACAATCGAGGTACTCGCGGCCCATGACGTCGTAGAGGTACGTACCGCGCCCGCGAACGATGTGGATCGGGTCGTCGTAGGAAAGGCTAAGGCTGGCGCCCAGCACCTCGCGCCGTCGAGCGTCTACTCCGACCGGTGGGCGGAAGGTCGTTTCGCCAGGCAGCCGCAGAATCAGATCAGGATCGGGCGATATCGACGCCCAGACGTCCATCTCGCGCGGAAGGGCGACACCGGGGAACTCACCGTCGAATCCCAACAGGTCGGTCATGATCTGGAAGTGCAGGTGGGGCGGCCACCCTCCGTTTTCAGGATAGGGGCCGATGCGCGCAATGATCTGCCCGGCCTCGACTGGATCGCCGGCCGAGAGGTTGCCGACCGAAGTGCGCTGAAGGTGGCCGTACAGCGTCCAGAATGGACCGTCCGGGCTGTCGTGCTCCAGGATGACAGTGGGGCCGTAGTCGAGCCGAGCCGAGTTGTCGCGGACGCTCTTCACTCGGCCCCCAAGTGGGGCATGAACCACCGCGCCTGGCTCATCGAACAGGTCGATACCTAGGTGGATCGTTCGCCGTTCTCGGGGATCGCCCTCTCGTCCAGCAAAGGCCGGTGTGAGGTAGAACGCCCTAGGCTCGAGAAAGCGGCCGATGCCTAGCGTGATTCCCTTCGCTCGCATGCCTCGGAAGACACGGTCTGTGAAGTCTGCGGTGTCGTCCGTATCCCGTCCGTTGAGGTCGTAACTCGCCACACTGAGGTCGAGGACGCCGATCTCGCTCTGGTCTTCAGGGAGGTCCATCACCTGATGGAACGACTGCGTCTTCAGCCATGTGACGAGGCCAGGGCTACGCTTGCTCGCCGCCAGGCCACAGGCCTCGCGGAGCACGCCTGTGGCGACCACATCCGACACGGCATCGAGGGCCCGCAGCATGTCCCAAGCGGGTTGTTCGGAGACTAAGTGATAATCGTCGGCCTCACCGGATTTGCGCCGCCAGGCCGCTATGCACACGCTCTGCCCTAGCCGTGCCCGAACTAGGGCCATGGTGACGTCCAGCTCTTGTTCGAGCAGCTGGTGCTGTGCGTTGAAGCCTCTGGTGATGGCTGCAGCCGCGGCAAGCGGGTCGTCCGTCCCGAGAATGGCGTAGGCGATCGTGATTGCGAGATCAAAGACCCTAGGCGCGGAATGTGCGTCGCCGAGATCAATGATCCCAGTGACGCGGCGGGTGCCGTGGCCAGCCTCGGAAACGAGAACGTTGTGGTCGTTCACGTCGCCGTGGATGACCTGCGAGCCCAGGCCAAAGAAATCAAGCTCTTTGGCCTTGAAGAGAGCGAACGCTCGTTCAATGAGCAGCTGCTGTTCACCTTCCAGCAGGTCGAGCCCTTTCTGCATCACCTCGCCTGCGTTCCCTAGGGCCCAGTCGAAGTCGACTCGGTGAGGCGGGTGGTCCGGTACTGCGCCCAGCGCGCTGTCGAGGTCAGCAACGCGACCTCCAAGGTCTTCGAGCAAATCGAGCGAGCGGGGACGCACCTCAGCGAGCAGGTCTCCCGTCAGGAACTCCACGACGCGGATGCGATGGACTGTCCCCTTAGCATCCGTGTGCTGGACCATCAGTTTGCCGTTCGTAGCTGGCACGACGCCCGGGACGAGGCCGTCTGTTTCCCGACTCAGCAGCGCGATCATGTCGGTTTCGAACTCGAGAATCGGCTGCGGCTCTTCGGGCGAACTGACCTTTACTACGTAACGTGACCCGTCCGAGTCCGTCAGCAAAAAGTTGCAGTCCCGCTCGCCGGGAAGCGGTGAGAGCGTACCACCCAGTCCGTAGTGCTCGTTCACAGCAGCGAGCGCTTCGGCGGCGTCGAGATCGGGACGGTTCTGGATACGGATCATATAGTGCTAACGTGAGGACCGCAGGTCAGGCCAGGCAAGCGATACGATAACCGAAGTCGCCTCACCTGAGGCCCTCTGCGCGGAGCGCAGCGCCGACTCGTTCGCCGTTCAGCTCAGTCCGCGCGCAACGCCTCAGTCGGGTCGACACGGGTCGCCCGCCATGCCGGCAATGTCCCTGCTAAGCCGGCGATCGCGAGAAGGGCAATCGCAACGCCCAAGTAGATCGATGGTTCACGAGGAGACACTTGGAACAACATCGGCTCCACGAAACGGCCAAGCCCCAGGGAAGCCAGCAACCCGATGCCGATCCCATAGCAGCTGCTTGTAATGCGCATCCTGGACCTCGGCATGCGCCATCGCCTCCGCGAGGAGCCGCTCACGGGCCTCGGGAGTGCTGATGATCTCAACGACTTCGTCCGGGCCCTCTTCGGACGTGGGGTCCAGGTCTTCTATTGGCACTCAGACTCGTTGGACAGGGGACACAAGCGCGACGGAGCCATAATAAGCCCGGGTGTATATCCCCGTGCTGTCATTCGCTCCTTTGGGTTGACCGTCCTACGGCCTGAAGGCCTCGTTGAGTTGAGGCCCTGGACACTCGAATATGCGCCGCAGGCGAAAAGTGGCCTACCCACGCTCTTCGAATGAGCACTTATGTGTTTTAGTCGTGCACCAACTTCCGGTACTTGATGCGGTGCGGTTGGATCGCGTCGTCACCTAGGCGAGCCCTCCGGTCGTCTTCGTACTCCGAGTGGTTCCCCTCGAACCAGGTCACCTTGGAATCGCCTTCGAATGCGAGGATGTGCGTCGCGACACGATCCAGGAACCAACGATCGTGAGAGATCACGAGGACACAGCCTGCGAAGTCCAGAATGGCGTTTTCGAGCGCCATCAGGGTGTCGACGTCTAGATCGTTTGTCGGCTCATCGAGAAGCATCACGTTGCCACCTTCTTTGAGCAGCTTCGCCAAGTGCAGGCGATTCCGTTCACCACCGGACAGCACACCGACCTTCTTCTGTTGGTCGGCGCCTCGGAAGTTGAACCAGGACAGATAGGCTCGAGAATTCACCTCAGCTCGGCCGAAGTAGAGAATGTCTGCGCCCTGACTGACTTCTTCGAAGACGGTCTTGTCTGGATCTAGAGCATCTCTCGACTGGTCGACGTAGGCCAGCTCAACGGTCTGGCCCAGCTCCATCGCCCCGGCATCCGGCTGTTCCTGGCCCACGATCATTCGGAATAGTGTGGTCTTACCCGCACCGTTCGCTCCGATGATTCCGACGATGGCTCCAGCCGGCACATCGAACGAGAGCTTGTCGACGAGCAGTGTGTCGCCGAATGCCTTTGTCACGGCATCTGCGGTGATCACCGTCTTCCCCAGCCGAGGCCCTTTCGGGATCAGAATTTCCGCAGTCTTCACCTGCTCGCGTTCGTCGGCACTCAGCAAATCCTCATATGCGCTGACACGCGCCTTGCCCTTCGCATGGCGGGCTTTCGGCGACATCCGAATCCAGTCCAACTCCCGGCCCAGCGTCCTCTGACGAGCCGACTCCTGCTTCTCTTCGATTCGGAGGCGCTCCTGCTTCTGCTCCAGCCACGACGTGTAGTTGCCTTCCCACGGAATGCCTTGTCCACGGTCGAGTTCCAGAATCCACTGGGCCACGTTGTCCAAGAAGTACCGATCGTGGGTGATGGCGACGATGGTGCCGGAGAATGCAGCGAGATGGTGCTCGAGCCACGCCACCGACTCGGCGTCCAGATGGTTTGTGGGCTCGTCCAGCAGAAGCATGTCAGGCTGCTCGAGAAGAACTCGGCAGAGAGCCACGCGCCTGATCTCACCTCCAGAGAGGGTCGTGACGTCTGCATCGCCCGGCGGCAGCCGAAGCGCGTCCATGGCGATCTCGACATGCCGATCCAGCTCCCAAGCCCCTGAAGCATCGATCCGGTCCTGCAGTTTGGCCTGTTCGTCGATGAGAGCTGTCATCTCATCGTCGGTCATGTCTTCGCCGAACTTCAGGTTCACCTCCTCGAAGCGCTTGAGGAGGTTCCGCGTCTCGGCCACGGCCAAGTCCACGTTGCCACGCACATCGAGACTCGCGTCGAGTTCGGGCTCCTGGGAGAGGTAGCCGATCCTCGTGCCCTTCGCAGCCCACGCTTCGCCCAGGAAATCGGTGTCCAGTCCTGCCATGATGCGCAGGAGTGAGCTCTTACCTGATCCGTTCGGCCCCACGACGCCGATCTTTGCGCCGGGGTAGAAGGACAAGTTGATGTTCTTGAGGATCTCCCGCTTCGGTGGGACGATCTTCGAGAGGCGGTGCATGTGGTATATGAATTGCGGTCCGGACATGGTCGAAAAATCGTTCAGATGTGGGCACTAGGGATGTTTCCCCGGGGGCTGAGAATCTAACCCTGAGGCTCCTAGTGGGTGAGCCCGTTCTCTCCGGTCTCATGCCGCCCCCAGGGATGCCTCGACCCGAGCGTTCAGTTCACCCTGGAGTGTGGGGCGACTCCATCGTCCGATTTACCTTACGTGCTGAGCCAGAGTCCGACGTGCTTCCCCTCCAACTCAATGAAGAGAAGGCTGTCGTCCAAGGAGGGCAGGGTACCGGTGAAGTAGTGTCCGGGCCGAGCCGAGACGACGGCTCCCTGAGTGGTTTGATCGAGGTGAAGCTCGAACGGTGTGTCCGGAGCCAGGCCCCCGGCTACTGTGACGAGGCCGCCGACCACAAGTCGTTCCCACACTGCGTCGCACGCGAGATCAGTCGTGACTCGCTTCCCTGCCATCCCGCGAGGTTTGCCGCGATGTCGCGTGAGGTAGAAGACGAGGTTGAACATGAAGTACGTCCACCCGTCCAGGAGCGCGTCGTACATTTCGTCCTAATCGGACGAGGCGCTCAGCCCCGACTGGGCCAGACGGACCACGGTTACACCGTCCTTACTCTCGACGTGAAAGTCGATGGCCACTTGGATTGGCTTACTGTTTTCGTCCTCGCCGTAGTTTTCGGTCCAGCCGAACCGGGTCGGAGCGTCGAAGATGTGAATTGGAGCCTTGCCCTCACATCCCGGCCCCGTGACAGCCAGATTGCGCCCCCCCCACCACGTGGGTTGATTGTCGCTTCCAGCGGCGACCAGAGCTCCACTTCGGTGGGATCGGTCAGGACTGGGAAGACTTCGTCAAGGCGTTCCCTAGTTGTTGCCCCCGCCGCCCGAGCGTCCCCGAGCAAGCGCGCGGTAGTACTCCTCCACGAGCTTCCGGTATCCGTCGGGCACTTCGTCTGACCCGGAAAGCGTCGCACCTCGATCCGCATCGCCCTCCACATCACGGCGGAGGCCGAACTCGAGCCGTTTCAGCATGTCTAGGATTTCTTGTTGCAGCATTCGGAGCTGCGCGGGGTCCGAGTATGTGCCTTCTCGTTCCAGCCGGTTCATCGCAGCAACGACGGCTTGGAGATCCTCCGCGCTATACCCTGCTTGGCTGAGCTGGTTTTGCAGGTCGCGGGCCTGGTCCGATCTCTGCCCTGCTTCGTTGCGGAACTGGCGAATCTCCTCATCCGTGAGCGGCCGAGGGTTCGAACGGACTGCGCCTCCCCCACGATTCTGGCCGCCGGCTGGATTCATCGCTCTGCCTCCGCCCTGACCGCCCTGCTGCTGTCCACCTTCCTGTCCTTGGCCTTCGCCGCCCTGTCCTTGTTGGCCTTCGCTGCCCTGTCCTTGTTGGCCTTCCTGGCCCTGTTGGCTCTGCTGAGTCTCTTGAAGCCGCCGATCCATCGACTCCATGCCGCGAACCAGCTCGCGGGCCGCGTCGAGGGCCTCTTCAAGGGGGTTGTTTTCGTTCTGGCTGGAAATGCTCGCAGCCTGTTCGAGGCGGTCTCGGAGTGCCTGAAGGTCGGCTTCGATGTTCAACTCGAGGGTCACGGCTGACTGCGGGTCCCACTGTTCGATGGTACCGCGGGAGTATTGCAATTTCTCCTTGAGCTTCGATTCTCGGATCTGCTCTGCCGCGTCCTGAAGCGCTCGCGCTGCTTCGGGGTTGTCGGCACGGCTCCCTGCGGCGGACTGATCCAGCTCGCGTTCGAGATCCTGGACCGCTTGGGTCATCTGGTCCTTTCGCTCGCGCAGTTGGTTGATCGTCTCAGTGCGCTCCTCGCCGCTCGTCGGCAGTTCCCGGACGCGGCGCTGCACCTCCCGCTGCTGCTGCTGTAGCTCGTCGACGCGTTGGATCGCGTCTTCTGCGTCACGGCGGGCGCGTTCGGAACGGGCGTCCTCCAGCTCTCGCCTCGCGTCCTCCAGGCGACGAAGGGCCGAGTTCGCTTCGCTTGTACCCGACGCACCACCCTGCGACGCGGCCTGACGCATCGACTCGGCCGCTTGTTCCAGTTGGCGAGCTGTTTCCTCCAGCTGCGGGTCGTTGTTTTCTCGGGCCAGCCGCTGCAGTTGCCGCGCTGCCTCTTCAGTCTGGTCGGCGAGATCACGCTGAGACTCTGCAGCAGAAGCGGAGCCGCCCTGCTGGCCCTGCTGAGCCCGCCTGCGTTGGCGTTCAGCTTCTTGTTCCTGTCGGCGCGCGAGTTCCTGGAGCTCTTCCATGAGTGCGTCGACCTGATCATCCGACTGCTGCTGTTCTCCTCGGCGAACGGTTTCGTACTGGTTCTTGAGCTTGTCGAGTTCCAGCTCGAACAGATCAGCGAGGTCTTCGGCCGCGGCCTGGCTTCCGCCACCACGGCCACCGCCGCCCTGTTGCTGCTCCTGCACGTAGCGCTCGTACGTCTCTTCCGCCTGCTGTAGGTAGCGCAGTGCGGTTTGCTCGTCCGGCAGCGCCTCACGGAGCTCCTCGGTGTCGAGATCGGTCTGCGCCAGCGTCATGGCTTCGACGGCCAAGGGCAGGATCGCGGAGACATCTCGGAAGCCCGGATCGGTTTCGGTCAGGCCCCTGTTCTGCATGCGCTCCAGCAGTGTCCCCACTTGCTCCATCAGCCGACCCTGCGCGAGCGACACCGAGACCACGTTCTCGCTGAACTCATGCTCGCCGTAGCTGTCTCGCTGGCGGATCAGATTGAAGGTGGCGGAGATGATTTGGCGCTGAAGCTCGGAGAGCGCGGCTTCAGGTTCGCCGCCACCACCGCCGCCTCCGCCACCGCCTTGTTCTTCACCCTGGCGGAATGCGATGTCGAAGGGGCGCACATTCAGGAAGAACATGGCGCTCTCGATGGACTTCGCACTGCCGCGGTTGTCGCGAACGACCGCGTAGTACGAGATCAGGTCGCCGGGCTCGAGCTCCCACTCTTCCAAGAAGAGGGTGTGCCCGGTCGAGACCTCGGGAAGCGGGGTTCCGCTGTTTCTGAAGACGCTTGTTGTGTCCTCGGCTCCACCGTTCACAGAATAGACCAGTCGCACATCACCGATCCCATAGTCGTCCGTTGCTCGGACTTCGAGATAGACCTCCTCGATTGGGGAGGCGGGGACGTCCCGGCCTGGAGTCGTGAACTGAATCGACGGCTGGTTGTCGGTGAGGACGTCGATGGTGTACTCGGGAGACGCCGGCACGAGTTCGCCGTTTTCACGTGCGAGTTTGATCGAGTAGAAGCCTCGCCCGGAAACCGTGAAGCGGGCGACGAGCGAGCCATCTTCCGCCGTTGTGAGTTCCTCGGCAGGGTCCCCGTCCAAAAGAAGCTGACCACCCGGCGTGATCATTGTGGGGTGGATCTTCAGCTCGACTACGGTCCCAGGAAGCGCTGCAACGTCACCGCCGTCTTCTCGAGTCCGAGGCTGTAGGCCGGTGTAGCTCGGGAAGTAGTAGGTCAGGTCCAACTGGTCGACGTACGGAAGGTCCGCCACGTCGATTGTATACGTGGGCGATCGAATGCCGGTGGATTCCACGAAGTACTCGGTCCGGTCGTCCACACCCAGCAACAACGCTTCGAATCCTCCCGCGTCATCCGAGAGCATACTCAAGCGCTGGAAGCTCTGATCCGGTCTGGTGCGCGTGAAGATCGAGACATCACCTGCTTCGAATCCACTGAGGGCGGCTGTGACAACCTGATCGGTGCCGCGCGCGATCGTCGTGTCGCCAGGAAACACGGCCACGGCATATGGGTTCACCGCGGCGGCGTCGGTCATGGGCAGCAAGAGTGCCGAGAGGCCGTTCTTGAGGTGCGAGGGCCCCGCCAGCGTCAACAGGACCGCCGTTACGGCGACTGCCGTGAGAGCGCCGCCGAAGCGGTATAAGGCAGACTGCTCGACGCGACGACCGTAGTGGACCTTCTTCGCGCGTTCGAGCGCGCTCGCTACGAGTTCATGTCCGAGGGTAGGAGACGCGCTGTCTCCTGCCTCGAGGGCTGTCACTACAGCGTGCTCGAGAGATGGTTCGTGCTCTTCCAAATAGAGGGCGACTTGTTGGTCGCTGGGGCTGCGGAGCAGTGGACGGAGAACGAACCAGAATGATGTAAGTGCGAAGGTTCCCCAGGTCAGCGATCGGAGCCAAACCACGGCACCCGCTGAGAAGCGCATCTGCTCCAGCCCGACTGCAGAGAGGAAGAGTACCGCACCAGTGATGGCTCCCACCCACGTGAGGCCGCTCAGAAATATCCGGGCGCGCCAGCGCCAGCGGACGCTGCGAACAACATCCAAGATCCTGCTCTGTGCCATTCGTCTGTCTGAATTCTTCATGTCCATCTCCTTCATCCGTCCACCCAACGTACGGAGCGTGTTGCCCCGTCACTACACACCCACCTTCCGCTTCTAACCCGCCGCGAGCCCCACACTCCCTTTCCGAGACACCCAATTGGAGATGAGTGTTTCCGTAACGAAGAGTGCGAATGCCGCAATAAGGAGCCAGCGCCACCATGATTGTCTGCGTTCCTGGTCCTCGCGGCGGAGATCTGTGCCGTCCGCGAACTCTGGACCCGCCTGGGGCCCGACGCTCGGGGAGGTGATCTGCGCCACAAGTTCTTCGGGGTCCAGTCGGGCGAGGCCCGACTCTTCCAATTCGACATTCACTGCGATCACGAACGGCCGGTCCGGGTCAGATCCCGGCGGGCGCACGGTGTAGAATCCCGCCTCATCCAGTGACAAGTAGCGCGGACCGAGTTCGGTGGGAAGCGCGATGGACGAGCCTGACGGTGTCAGGGCCACTTGCTCCACTCCGTTCACGAATCCCGCGGCCTCTGCTGAGACCAAGCCAGCGGCCTCGAGTGCGTCCGGGTCCGCGAGGTCCACGACTTGGCCCACGTTGAACCAGGGGAGGGCCTCTGAGCGTCCGGTGACGTACTCGGACAGCCGGTGCACGAAGGGCAGGTAGACGGGCTGAAGCGCGAGATCGTTCCAGAACGAATCCAGCGTCGACGTCCAAACGAGAATCGTTCCCCGCCCGTGCTTGAGCTCCGCGAGTGCGATCGAACCGTCGTCGAAGCGCGCGAGCACGGTAGCGGAGTCACTCGGCGTGAAGCCACGAGCCCGGAAGAAACGCGCACCCGTGAAGTCGCCACTGCGGGGGCCCGAGAAGGCTTCGAAAATCGGGTGGCCGTACTCCAAGAAACCGAGCCGGCCGCCGCGTCCCTGCTGACGGTCCTCTGCATTGTGGATCACGCCTGGAAGGAGGTCCGCCGCGGATGCTGGCCATCCTCCTGACTGTCCTAGAGCGAGAAGGACACCACCGCCGTTCTCGACGAAGGTGCGGAGTCGTTCCGCCGAGCCCCCGTCGATGCTCGCGTCATTTAGGATGACGCCGTCGATGCCGTCCAGATCCTGCGGCCGCACACCGTTCGCTCGCCTGAAGCGGATATCGAATCGGCCGTCCTCAGAGATCTCCAAGGCTCGGCGGAGATAGAGGCTCGCGTCGGCGCTTGTCGACCCGCCTTCGATTACGAGCATCGACATCGCCGTACCCGGCGAGACGACGAAATGGCGGGCATCATCGGCCGGTAGTCTGTCCGTCGGCACGCTTACTGAGCCGCGAGTGTGTGGGCCTGAGAGCGTGAACGGCTGGAACGTCACCGTTGCCGCCCCGTTCGGTTGAATCGTGACGGCTCTGGTCTGGATCTCCTGTCCGTCGAGCTCCAGCGCGACCATGACCTCTCTCGGAGTGTCCCCACCACGGCGAGCCAGGCGCGCCGTGGGTGTGACACGCTCCCGACCTTGGATCGCCTCCTTGCCTAATGCGATGTCGGTGACCTCGATGTTGTCGAGGACCGGCACTGGGCCCAGGGGCACTGTAGTGACCACGGAGCCCGGTGGCAGGTTCACACCCTCGTCACCGGTCCACCCTGTGCGTTGAAAATCGGTGAGCAGGATCACTTCGCCACTGGGGAGCTCCGATTCTTCGATGATCGTCTGGGCCACCTTCAAAGCCGGACCGTAACGAGTGACCGAGGCTCCGACTTGGACGGTGTCCAATGCGCCCTGCAGACGTTGCCGATCCGAGGTCGACCGAGCGATGACGCGGGCGCCCTGACCGAAGGTGACCAGCGAAGCCCGATCCAGTGGGCCGAGGTCATCGAAGACCTGACTGGCTTCTTCAAGCGCTCGCTCGAATTGGTCGCCGACCTGCATGCTGTAGGACTGGTCGAGAAGGACCACGACCTCGCGTGGTCCGTTCGCACCTCCGATTGCAAGCGAGCCCTGTTCGAAGAACGGTCGGGTGAACGCAAATGCAACCAGAGCGAGGGCGAGCGCGCGCATCGACAGCAGGAACCAGTGTTGAATGCGTCGCCGTCTCTGCTCCTGGAACGGGATCTTCTCCAGGAACATGAGTGATGGGAACTCGACCACGTTTCGGCGCTGCCGACGCGTGAGGTGCACCACGATCGGGACCACGACCCCGACCAACCCGAGCAGGAAGAGCGGAACAAGAAGACCGAGGCTCATCGTTTCTTACTCAACCGTTCGCGGGCCAGCAGGTATTTGAACAACGCGATGTCCAACGGCTGGGAAGTGTCGAGCAACTGATAGTCGATGCGGTTGTCGGTGAAGCGTTTCTCGACTGTAGTCAGGTGGGCACCCATCAGTCGCAGGTAGTCTTCCTTCAGGCGCGCTGGAACGACGGGTATCTGCGCGCCGGTCTCTATGTCCTGGAACGCTGATGGATCCTCGAACGGAAAGGTCAGCTCGGCGGGATCCAAGACGTGGAACACGATCACGTCGTGGCCGCGGGCACGCAGAGGACCGATCGCCTCCAGGATGTCATCCGGCTCTTCATATAAGTCCGAAATGACGACCAAGATGCCCTTCCGCTGTAACAACTCGGCGACCTTCAAGAAGGGCGCATTAAGTGAGCCTTTGCGCGCCGGCTGTGCCCGGTCTAGCGAGTGAAGAATCGTGTCCAAATGTTTCATCGACGGTGGCACGTAGTCGACGATGTCATCGTCGAATGTGACCAACCCCACTCGGTCGCGCTGTCGGTTTGAAAAGAACGACAGGCATGCCGCGAGATAGCGAGAGTAGTCGAGCTTCGTGACCGAATGGCTCCCGTACTTCATAGAACTCGACACGTCGAGCAGCACGGCGAAGTTCGCGTTCGTTTCGGCCTCGAACAGCTTGATGTAATGCCGATCGGAGCGAGCGAAGAGTCTCCAGTCGATACGCCGGATGTCGTCCCCCGGCATGTACGGTCGGTGCTCCGCAAAGTCCGTGCTGAACCCGAGGTTTGGGGAGCGGTGCAGGCCCGTGAGGAATCCGTCGACTACTGTGCGCGCGAGCAGTTCCAAGTTGTTGATCCGAGCGAGTACAGCCGGATCGAGGAACTGCGCGCCGCCTGAGGCGGCCGGAGCTTTCGCGTGTGCGGGCAAAGGGGTCGCCTACATCCCTGAAGTGGGGACAGGGACGTGCTCGAGCAACCGGTCGATGATCTCGCCCGTCGTGCGACCCTCGGACTCCGCATGGAAGTTCGTGAGAATACGGTGCCTCAGGACCGGGTGTGCCAGTGACTTGATGTCGTCGAACGACACGTGGTAACGGCCCTGAGTGAGCGCCTTCGCTTTCGAGCCGAGCACCAAGTACTGAGCGGCTCGGACGGACGCACCGTAGGCGATCCACTTTTTCACGAAGTCTGGTGAGTCTCCGTTCGCGCTGGGACGGCTGGCCCGAACCAGGTTCACGGCGTAACGGAGCACGGACTCCGAAACCGGAACGCGGCGAACGAGTTCTTGGAAGGCGAGAAGGTCTGGCCCGGTAACCGCGTGGCTGAACTCCGGCTTCAAGATGCCCGTCGTGCTGCGAACGACCTCCATCTCTTCTTCTTCCGAAAGGTGCTCTATGACGATCTCGAACATGAAGCGATCGAGTTGTGCCTCAGGGAGCGGATACGTTCCTTCGAGTTCGATGGGGTTCTGCGTCGCAAAGACGTAGAACGGCTCCTCGAGCGTGTACGTGTGGCCCTGGACTGTGACCCGGTGCTCCTGCATAGCCTCGAGCAGCGCTGCCTGGGTCTTTGGCGGAGTCCGGTTGATTTCATCTGCGAGCACGATGTTCGAGAACACCGGGCCGGGGGCAAACACCATCTCACGACGACCCGTCTCGGAGTCTTCCTGAATGATGTCAGTTCCAGTGATGTCCGACGGCATCAGGTCCGGGGTGAACTGAATGCGCGAGAAGTTCAGATCCACGACTTGGGCGATGGTGTGGATGAGAAGCGTCTTCGCGAGGCCCGGCACACCCATGAGCAACGAGTTGCCGCCTACGAAGAGTGTGAGGAGGACCTCCTCGATGACCTGTTCCTGCCCGACGATCAGCTTGCGAAGCTCGCTGATTATCTGCTTGCGGCCATGCTTCATCTTGTCCGCGAGTGCTACGTCGTCGGCATTGTCGAGTTCGACGGTTCCGATCGCGTCGTCAGCCAAAGGTGCTCTCCGTATCAGTATTGGCGCCTAGGCGCTTTTGTGGATCAGTGTGTGAGGGCGTACACGATATAGTTGACACCTAGCTTGTACGCTTCGTTTTCCAAGTCGATCGGGGCGTAGCCCTGACCGCTGTATTCCCAGTACTCAGCGATGTCGTTGTTGAGGTTCAACAACACCATCATGCGCTTCGTAGGGTCGTTGTCCTCGAAGATTGCGTAGTACTGGACGTTTCTGGGCCCGTAGGGCGGAATGACCTTGAGCGGATCGATTCTAAAAAAGGAATCGAAGATTTCGTGATCGTGATCGAGAGACACGAGGAGGAGCCCAGGGAGTGCGCGATCCATGTGGAACGCAAAGTTCTGGAGTTCGTAGCCGCGCTCGTTACGGGTGTCGTCGACGATCAGGAAGCCACCCTTGTTGAGGTAGGCCCCCAGGTTGGTGATTTCCTCGTCAGTCGGATTCCATGATCCGACCTCGACGATATAAGCGATGGGATACTTGAAGAGCTCAGGGTCATCCAGCGTGATGACGTTCGAACCCTCGGTCTGAGAGTCGACGAACGTGGTCTCGTTGAGGATCTGCAAGAAATTTCTTTCGGCCCGGGGGTAGTCGTGCGCCCATGCGGGTTCGCGGCCGCCTCTTCTCCGTCGCCCAAAGCCCGCGAGGCCGCTGTTGCCCACGTCGTAGCGTAGGCGTACGAAGTGGTACTTGGCGTCGTACGGTGCGTTGATGTCCTGATACGACTGCGGGGCAGGCGAAGCCGCGGTCGGAAGGGCCACCAGTTCAGGGCCCGGACGAGCCGACACGTAGTACGTCGCGGCCGATCCCACGACGAGAAGAGCAGCGAGGCTTTTTAGAATCATGATTTAGCCCCATTGCCCGAGCGCAGCAGTAGGAGGAGTTCGAGCGCTGCGTCGTAGTTGGGTGCGATATCGAGCGCCTGGAGAACCGCTCGGCGGGCAGATGGCGTGTCGGATGCACGCTGATGGGCCAGCGCGAGCAGGTAGTACGCTTCGGCCATATCCGTCGGCTTCAGCGCGACCACGGCCGCTCGTTCTCTGACCGCGCCGGTGTAGTCACCGACGTTGTCGTGGAGATTGGCCAGTCGTTCGTGCACTTCGACTTCATACGGCCACACGAGCACGGCTTTGTCGAGCGCTGCAGCTGCTGCGGCAGGCCGCCCGAGCTGTTCGAGCAGATCCGCCTGTAGCGTCAGAGCGTTGTAGTTCGACTCGGAGAGGGAATTCAGTCGGTCGAGTGAAGCCGCTGCGCCTTCAATGTCTCCACGCGAGCGATACACCTGGGCGAGCCACCAGAGCGGACTGTCCGGACCTGAATAGTCAGGGAAGATGCGGAGCGCCTCGTCCAAGTGAGACTCGGCTTCGTCCCACCGTTCTTCGGTGATCAGCGTTACCCCTAAGCGGATCCGTCCGAGTAGGTCGCCCGGGTGGGTTCGAACGAAGGTCTGTAAGGCTTCGACGCCGGCGGACTGATCGGGAGTCTCTCCGAGTTCGACGAGGCCCTGGAGCGGGCTGCGGAACCGCTCCTGTAGGTAACCCTCGAATTCGTTGTCGAAGTCTTCGATCGAGCAGCCGAGGACCGACTGGAACAGATCTGGGGTGGTGGCGCCGTTCTTGTAGCCCTCAAGCATGTCCCGGATGGCTTGGAAACCGTACTGCTCTTCGAGGACCTGAAAGACCAAGGACGCTTGGTAGTAAGAGAAGATGACCTGCTGCGGAAAGTCCGGCCGCATGAAGCCGTCATTCAATTCAGAGACCTTTTTCAGCTCGCCGTCCCGCAGCGCCTGCAGAAACGGGATGTTGGGCTGATGTCCCCAGCCGCTGCGTGCCTGCCGTTGCTCATGGACGGCAAGCCCTTCTGAGAACCAACGAGGCACACGGTTGTCCGTCATGCCCAGGTGGAACGTGTGGGACAATTCGTGCCAAAAGACTGAGGCCCAGTTGTAGTCGCCGACGGCGCGTGCAGCCGGTGAATCCATTACGAGCACCGAGCCAAAGCTGACGCCCAGGGCGCCAAGCCCCGCCTCGCCCAAAGTGCGCACTGAAAAATCTGCGTGACTCGGGAAGAACTCGGCTCTCACAGGGAGTGGCGGCTCCACTCCGTAGCGCCTCGCTAGGGAGTCGTAGGCCTCTTCAGCGATCGGGGCGAGGTAGGTGGCCAGCAGGTCAGCTTCAGTCCCGTGTAAGAAGAGCTCGAAGTGTTCGGTCGGGAGCACTTCAAAGCGCTCGAAGGTGTCGAGCAGATCCAGGGTGTTTTTGAACCAAGGGTTGAACGGATCGCCCGCAAACGCCTTTTCGATGTTGGCGCGGCCTTCCTCTATATCTCCTACCCTGAGCTGGTTCATTCCGAGTAGGCCCCAAGCTTCCCATGCGGCATCGTCTAGGGCGACCGCGGCTTGGGCTCGCTCTACGGCTTGGGCGTACCGGCGGGTCCGCACGGAGATTTCGGCAAGCTCGGTATCCAAGGCGGCATAACGCGGGTTGATACCGAGCGCCCGGGTGCGTGTGACTTGGAATGCTGCCAACTCTCCGGCCACCAGCTGGGATGCGGCGAGGGCTGTCAGCGCCACGAGCGACTGCGGGTTCACAGCCAGTGCGGTCTCGGCCTCTTCCTTCGCCTCTGCGATGCCTTCCCGAGTCAGGTGTTGGGCGGCGATGATCGAGCGCGCCTCGACGTGATTCGGATTGATCTCGAGGATTTGGGTGAGGACGTTGCTGGCACCTGGCGCATTATCGAAAGAAAGCGCCTTCGCCATGCCCAGGAGAGCACCCGGATGACGCGGATTTTGCGCGAGTGCCTTTTCAAACTCGGTTTTGGCCTCAGGGCTCGAGTACTTCTCCAAGAAGAGGTCGCCAGCCCGGACACTCGGCTCTGACCAACTCGTGTCCAAGCCCGCGGCTTCGTCGAAGGCGCGCAGGGCATCGCCGAACATGGCGGACTCATTTCGGCCCAAGTAATGAACGGCCCGACCCACTGCGACGAGATCACTCGCACGCAGACTTCCGTCCGCGTTGTTGTAGATGTCGATGAAGCGGTCGAAGCGCTGCATGGCGTCATCAATCTGGCCACGGTCGAAGAGAAGCTCAGCCAGGTTCATCTCTGCCGTGAGCGCGTCTGGCGCTCCGTCGTCCACCGCTTGCCGGAAGGCGGCCTCTGCTCCGTCCAACTCTCCGCGCAGGACGAGTACTTCCCCTAGGCTGTTGGCCAGGGGTAGGGCGTCCGGTGCACCGCGAGCGAGTTCTTCCGCGAGTTCGTACCGACCTGTCCACGTGAGGAGCTCCACGAAATCTGCTCGAGCCCGCCAGAGTGTTGCGTCCTCGCGCAAGAGCTGCCGGAATGTGTCCTCAGCACCTTCGTAGTCTCCGCTGCGCATGGCCGTGCGGGCATCACTGCCGGACGAGTTAGCCGGCTGAGTGTCTTGGCCCGAGACGGGAACCGCGCATAGCAGTGCGAGCACAGGTAGGAGTCGCGCCGTCTTCAAGCGCCCTCTCCTTCCAGTGCTCGGATCTCTCGGTTTTTGAGCGCCAACTCTACGAGCAGTTCCTCGAACTGCGCGAGGTACATCTCTTCGTCCATCGCGTCACGTACGGTGCGAAGCTCGTCCATGCGTCCTTGGATCTCGCTCCGATCTTCGTAGAGCTGCGCGAGTCCTGGATCGTCGGGCACCTGACCTGCTGTGCCTGAGACTCCGCCTAGCTGGAACGTCGCGGCCAACGGGCCGTCGGGGCCTGAGAGAGCCGCTTCATACGTGCCTTCTCCATCACCATTGTCGTCGAGGACGGCGTGCTCGGTGAGGAGTTCGTTTTCCTCGTCGTAGTACCGCTCCGTCTCGGCGCGCGCGTAGAGGAAGGCCTCGAGCAGGGAAGTACGTTCGTCCTTGTCGAGGTCCGCCTCGTCCGTGGTCATGGCTTCCACGAAGAACTGCGGGAATTCGGTGGCGTTCCGTTCTCGCTCGGTTTTGGTGGCCGTGATGATGATTCGGTTCGGACCGGAGAGTGGTGCGACGAACCCGCCGCTGGCGCTCCCTGTGTGCACGAGCGCCAGGGTCTGCGTCGGGAACGCGATCAGTCCGGTCTGGAAGTCCGTCGGAGTGAGGTCGGGGCCGGAGAGGTTGAATTGAGCCTCGTTGCGGTCCGACGTTCCGTGGCCGATCAGAATCACGAGCAGGCGGTCCATAGGCTGCGCTCGCTGCGAGATCTCGCCGAGTGTCTGGAGCACGTTCGCGCGTGTCGACTTGGCCGCTACAACGTTAGGAGCTTCCTCAGGCTTCTCGCCCAGGTAGGTCACGTTTTCAGCGGGTATCCCGTGCCGAACAGTGAGTGCAGCCTTGAGCGCCAACGCTTGAGTGTGAAAGCGCGTCCGGTATTCCTGGGTCCCGCCCAGTCCCACAACGATCACGGCGTGGGTTCGACCTTGAGCATCAGCCTCGCGAGGTGTCGCGAAGGTTGATGCCGCCGCGAAGATCGCGACACAGGTGCGGAGCGCGCGACGGGTCATCATACCAGCCCCCGCATGCGCCGGAACGCCCATTCTGCACCCATGAGGCTGAGCATGAGGAAGAAGAGAATTGGCATGTCCCACAGATCCATCTCTTCGACCAACGTGACCCCTGCTCCCGTAACTGTGATGTCTTCGGGGAGATTCTCGATGTTGTCAGGCGTGTAGTACTGCCCCCCGGTCTCGTCCGCGATGCGCTGGAGTGTCTGCTGGTGGCGGCTCGCCCCGAAGAACTCTTCGTTGCTGGGAGCGGTGTGTAGGTACGTGACGTCGGTGCCGAGGACCTCCTCACCGCGCATCGCCGTGACTTCCACCTCGTATTCGCCATCCTCGACCGGGCGGAACTGGACTTCGTACTGCCCGTCGCGGTCCACCGTCCAGTCGACTGGAACCTCTTCGACCGAGCCAGAAGGACTCGTAATCTTGGCGGTCACGGAAGCGTCGTTGACCTCGATGTAGGTGGAGTCTCCCACCGATGCGGTGAGCCGGACGCTTTCGCCTGGCTCGACCTGCTCCTGATCTGTGACGACGCTCACGGCCTCCGGCACTCCGTCTACCAGCCAGCGTGTGACCTGCTGCCAGAACGACTCGTGACTCTGATCCTCCAAGGGGACGTCAGCGTGCATCTGCCAAAGCCAAGAGTCCTGCACCGTCAGGGCGATGGACTTTCCGCGGCCGTACCGCTGGAAAGCCAGAACGATCTGGTCAGCGGGCAACGCATCACTCGACCCGAGGAGCAGGGACGTCGCCCCGGGGCGGAGTTCGGAGATCGGATTCACGGTGGTCACGGGCGGAAGTGAATCCCACCGCGCTGCTACGCCCGGACCTTCTTCATTGAGCTGGACCGCGGTGTGCGCCAGCCCTGCCAGCGTAGGTGTGACTTTTACTTCCGCGAAGAAGTTCTCCGGGCCGCCCGTGGACTCCTGCATGATGATGGGCATGACTTCCTCGACGGGGGTCCCTTGCCATCCACCTTCCGCGAAGGCTGAGCCGCCGCCAAGCATGAGAAGGCCGCCGCCCCGTTCGGAGACGAAGTCGGCGATCATCTGGAGTTGATCGTGCGAGAAAAAGGACGCCTCCACGCTCCCCAAGATCAGCGCGCGGTAGCGGTACAATTCCTCGCGAGTCGCTGGGAATCCGAACTCGAGTTCGGTCCCGTCGTCCACGTCCAGCCTTAGGAATTTGGCTTCGGCCGTGCGCTGCAGTGCGACAACCTGAACATTCTCGTCGTCGTCTACGGCTCTGCGGATGAACTTGAGCTCGAAGCGGGGTTCACCCTCGAAGTAGAGGATCTTCTCACGCTCGCCGCGGACTTCGATCTGAACGTCACGAGCGTTGTTCTCTTGGACGCGCTCACCGGGTTGAGTCGGGATCCTGAAGCGGACCTTCCGGGGCCCCGCACGATCGAGTTCAATGCTGATGCGGGCGACTACGGGTTCGCCGTCTGCTCCGAGGTCGACCGTCTCTTCAGCGAGGATGCGTAGCTCGTCCTCCACGATGATCGGTACGCTGGTCCGCCCGAAGCCTCTTTGTGTGATGACCACGTCCACGAGGAGCGACGAACCTTCAAGAACCGCGCGAGGCATCTCGACCCGGCCCAGCTCGATGTCGGGAGTGATGGCGTCCTCGCCCAGCCCGACGGTGAACACCGGCACTCCTGCAGCCTGCAGCGGAACGAGCGCTTCAGTGAGTGGTTCGTTTTCGTTGTCCGCTCCGTCCGACACCATCACGAGGCCCGACAACGGTAGTCCAGCCAGCTCTTGGCGGGCCGCGTCTAGTGCGCCGGCCAGGTCGGTGTGGGTACCGTCGTACGTCAGTTCCCCGGGGCCGTCGATTCGACCGGCGACGTCAGAGAATCGGAAGAAGCGGAGAACGAATCGCTCCGAGAGCTCGTCCAGAAGCTCGCTCTCGCTTGGTGTGAACGCCTGCGTCACGAAATCGGCTCGTGTGGCGCCGTTGGCGTCTTCCAGGCCCATGCTGCGCGAGTCGTCGATCAGCACGCCCAGGAAATTCTGCTGCGGTACGACCGTGGACAGGATCAGGGCTGGCTGCAGGAGCGCGAAGACGAGCACGGCGAGGAGCATCACGCGGAGGGTGGCCATGATGCCGCGATCCATGACGCTGCTCTTCCCGCGCGCGAGCGTGTAGCTCGCAACAGCACCTGCGCCTACGACTGCGCCGACCATGAGCCAGAAGCGGACGGAGCCCGGGGCACCAAACGCGAATTCTCCCTGCTCGAAGACGAGCGGGCGGTACTTGAACAGGAACTCGAAAATCCTGCTCATGCCTGGACTCCTCGGGCGCCGATCTCAGGTCTCATTCGTTCGGCTCCTCAGTGGCTCATGGCGTAGACGATCATGTTCGCACCCATCTCATAGGCGTACGTCGAATACCTGAGTGGATAGTACGGGTCCTCTGCCCACTCCCAGGCGTCTCCGAGGTCCGTATTGAAGTTGATGATCACGCTCAGACGGCCGTCATCGTCCATCATGCCCCGGACCGCGGCGCGACAGCCGTAGCACTCTTCCGTGGGACGGCCGCGAATGCCCCGGCCACGGGCCGGAACCTGCATGACCTCCTCGATCTGGTAGTACGCCGAGTACAACGGATGTCCGATCCCGATATCGATGATGGGCCGATCGGGATAAACCCTACGGATGTTGTACTCGAAGATGTCCCACTCGCGGGAGCCCCAGAAATCATCGACGATCAGGAAACCTCCTGCGTCGAGGTACCCGCGAAGGCCTTCGACTTCGGCGTTCGTCATATCCATGCCGCCGACCTCGACAGCGTAGAGCACCGGGAAACGACGCAGCTGCGGGTCGTCCAGGCGGACCGCGTTGTCCCAGTCGTAGGCATTCAGGCGGACCAGCCGTTTCAGCACGACGAGGAATTGCTGATCACCCTTGGGATAGTCGGTGGCCCAGGACTGTCTCCAGCTACGTCCGCCGCGGTATCCGGAGTAGATCGCCCGGGTCCAGTAGAACGGGTATTTGCCTGGGAGCTCGCCCTCGACCATGCGCGGCTGACGGCCGTCGTAGGCGCCGTTGGGCCGAGCGACCGGGGGTGATTGCTGCGGCGCCTGTTGGGCCATATACGATGACCCGAAGGCGATCTCTTCTACACGTTTTTCTCCCTCGTATGTGCAAGCGCCGCTCAATAGCGACACCGCTACAACGGCCAGCGTGGTGCTGGCTTGGGAGGAAAGTCTCATATGCAGCATTTGTCCTGGATTCGTCAGGCGGCGGGTTTCTTTCGTACGGTCCCTTGGAAGGGAAGGTTCCTGCCGCCATCTGTCGACACGTGTAGACGGGTTCTCGCTGAGCTTTGTTAGGTGAATCTCCTTACGACTACTGACGTAAGGGGGTATCCCGAGACGCGCAAACGTGCTCCTACTTATAGATATGTCTCGTAACAAACCCCTTACCGTCGCTTCTCGTAACTTCATGCTCCGTGACTTCGCGATCTTCCAGATCAAAACTGGTCCTGGATGGAGGCAAGGATTTCTTTGCGTTCTGGGCTTCCATTGTCGCCGTGACGCTCGACTTCATCGCTGGCAGGGGAAAACGCCCGAGGCTCTTCTATTCAGTGGTTCGCATGAGCGAACGCTTCGACAAGTGGATCAACCTCCATGGTGTCCTAGCGCAGATGGACGAAGGCGAGACCGACGACGGGATGTTCGGCGGCAGTACGGCGGGGGAGGACACGCTGATTGGTCAGATTGAGCAGCTCGTGCGTGGTGGGGATGAGCCGAAGGGGAGCGTGAAGAGCAAGTCATATTCTCAACGTCCGGCACCTTCAGCGGCTTTTTCACGCGGCAGTATGACATCCATCCAGACGGGGATCGCTTCATCTTCAT